>UMHJ01048772.1_pt1 | contig 75036 bp, 77 predicted proteins | sample 1965511 | NCBI WGS metagenome assembly UMHJ01 (sample SAMEA4836096, study PRJEB28245) | human gut metagenome | biome: gut microbiome; material: fecal sample | place: Denmark | collected 2008
TGACGACATCGCCGGGGTGCAGCTCCTGAGCTGCTTTGCCCCACTCTTGGTAGTAGCCTCGTCCGGCCACACAGATCAGGATCTGGCCGCCGCCCTGATCAGCCTGGTGGATGTGCCAGTTGTTGCGGCAGCCGGGCTCAAAGGTCACATTGTACACCCCCACCTGGCTGGTGGAGAGAGGGTGGAGGTAGCTCTGTCCCACAAAATACTGGGCAAAACCGTCATTGGGTGCTCCAATGGGGAAGACCATCTCCTGTTGATGCTGTGCCTTGCCGTCTTCTCCGGCCTCCTCGCTCCAGACCTCCTTGGCCATGCGGAAGGCAGCCCAGGCCTTGGGCCAGCCGGCGTAAAAGGCGGCATGGGTCAGGATCTCAGCGATCTCCTCTCGGGTGATGCCGTTTTGCTTGGCGGTGGACAAGTGGTACTGGAAGGAGCTGTCCACCAGTCCCTGGGCCATGAGAGCCACTACGGTCACCAGAGAGCGATCCCGCAGGGACAGTTTATCCTCCCGGCTCCATACTTCTCCGAACAATACGTCGTCATTGAGCTGGGCAAATTTGGGGGCGAACTCGCCCAGAGCATCTCTGCCAGCTGTCTGCTTTACTGCCATATCAATACCTCCTATGCAAGAGAAAAGGTTACCTGAACGGTTCCGGTCCCCAGCTTTGCCTGCAAGTCGGTGGAATCGTTGATTTTAGCCAGACGGGTAAAATTCCAGGTATTTGTGCCGTAATAAATGGTGATTTGATTGCCCTGATAGAGGATCACATCTCCGGGCTGCGTGGTGATCCGGGTATCGTTCCGAGTCAGCGTTGTACCCAATGAGCCAACCTTCTCAAAGCCTCCATAGTCGTCCATAGAAATAGTCACCGGGCCTTGGGCCAGCGAGTCCCGAAACTCTTCTGCGGAACTGTTATCGGCAAAGGTGGCCAGCAGTTCCTGGTCTCCTACGGTGATTTTCAACATGGGTTCCTCCTGACTGGATGAGTTGTCCTGGGACTGGCTGCTCTCTTGCTCAGAGATCACCGACTGAGACGGCGGCGGAGCGGAGTCCGCCGGGGACGAACCGTTCCCGCAGCCGGACAGCCCCAGAACAGCAAGGAGCAGATAGAGAATTCGTGTCATGGAATCTCTCCTCCCGCCAGTGCTTACTTCAAATTCTCCTGGAAAAACTGCTGGATCTTATCGAAGGGGATAATATTCTTTTGGTCGTAGAGGTCGGTGTGGACCGCGCCGGGGATGATGAGCAGCTCCTTATTTCCGGCATAGGGGCTGTCCTTGACCATATCGGCGTAAGCGTCCCGGCTGAAATAGCAGGAGTGGGCCTTCTCCCCGTGGATCATCAGCACAGCGCTGCGGATCTCATTGCTGTAGCGCAGGATGGGCATGTTGAGGAAGGACAGGGAGGAAGTAGTATTCCATCCGTCGTTGGAATTGAGGGAGCGCTCGGTGTAGCCCCGCTCCGTCTTATAGTAGTCGTAATAGTCCTTCACAAAGAAGGGGGCGTCCTCCGGCAGGGGGTCCACCACACCGCCCGCCCGGGCATAGGTCCCGTTCTGATAGTCCACGGTCCGCTGGGCGTTGAGGGCTTTCTTGGTTTCGTACCGGGCATCGGCGCTGTCGGCGGAGTCAAAGTAACCCTTGGCGTTCACACGGGTCATGTCGTACATGGTGGAGGTGACAGTGGCCTTGATGCGGGTGTCCATGGCGGCAGCGTTGAGGGCCATGCCGCCCCAACCGCAGATGCCCAGAATGCCTACCTTGTCCGGATCGATAAACTCCCGGGTGGAGAGAAAGTCCACGGCGGCAGAAAAGTCCTCGGTGTTGATATCGGGGGAGGCCACGTTTCGCACCTGGCCGCCGCTCTCTCCGATGAAGGAGGGGTCAAAGGCCAGAGCGGCAAAGCCACGGCTGGCCAGCTCCTCGGCATAGAGTCCGGCGCACTGTTCCTTTACCGCGCCGAAGGGACCTGCCACCGCTACCGCGGCCAGTTTTCCGGAGATAGCCATGGGCAGATACAGGTCGCCTACAAGCTCGATCCCATAGCGGTTATGAAAACGTACCTTCTCACGCTGGACGGTGTCCCGCAGAGGGAAGGAGTATCCCTGATATTTGGCGTTCATATTCTTGTTCCTCCTTACGCGTGCTTGCCCAGCTCGTAGGCCTTTTCCAGTGCGGGGTGATTCTGGATTTCGCCCACCGTGGTCACGCCGCCGGCAAAGACTGTCCCGGCCAGACGGGCCTTTTCAAAGCAGTCGATCCAGCCCTGCAGGCCGGTGACCGCACCGTCCACGGTATGTTCATCCTCCTCTGCCGCAGCAGCCAGCAGGTAGATGTCCCGGAACTGGTAGTCAGAAGGAAAGAGAGGATTGGCCCGGTCCAGCATGGTCTTCATCTGGCCGCACATCCCGTAGTAGTAGATTGGGGTGGCAAAGGCGATGACGTCGGCGGTGAGCATCTTTTGGGCGATCACCTCCGCATCGTCGTGGATAATGCAGTGCTGGGTGTTCTGACAGGACAGACAGCCCTTGCAGAACCCGATGGTTTTATCGTACAGGGTGACCTTCTCCACCTGATTGCCGGCCTCCCGGGCGCCGCGGACAAACTCATCCGCCAGACAGTCTGAATTGCCGCCCTTGCGGGGGCTGGTGGAGATCACCAAAACATGTTTGCTCATTGCAATTCCTCCTCACTGATGGTTCGCATCACTTTTGCGGGTACGCCGCTGACAATGGTGTTTTCGGGGACGTCCTTGGTCACCACTGCTCCGGCGGCCACAATGGCTCCGTCGCCGATGGTCACACCGGGCAGAATGGTGGCATTAGAGCCGATCCAGACCCGTTTGCCAATGTGGATGGGGGCAGGAATCATAGTGGCGCGGTCCATGGGGGACTTGGCATGGTTGAGGGTGGCCAGCACCACGTTGTGGCCGATAAGCGTGTCATCTCCGATAAAAATGCCGCCCTGATCCTGGAATTTGCAGCCCATGTTGATAAAAACGTGTTTGCCGATGTGGATGTTCTTTCCGCAGTCGGTGTAAAAAGGCGGAAACAGCGCGAAGCTCTCATCCACCGGTCTGCCGATGAGCTGGGAAAAGAGGGCGCGCAATTCCTCCGGCTGGTGGTAGCTGCCATTGATCTCAGCGGTGATGCGCAGGGCCTCCTGGCTGACGCCGTGCATACACTGATGGACCTCGCTGCCTCCCTGTACCGGGGCTCCGCTGTTCAGGTGTGCTAAAAATTCATCTAATTCCATCGTTTACTCCTGATCTATCAAATTTCTGATGTCATTGTACCATCGGTCATACAAGATAACAAATACCTATATAGAATAACTAACTATGCTTGAAACCTATATTTGGCCTGTGTTATCATTAAGGTATCCGGAGGTGAATGGAATGGAATTGCGAGTGCTGCAATACTTTCTGGCGGTGGCCCGAGAGCAGAATATTTCGGCGGCGGCCCAGTCCCTGCACTTGACCCAGCCCACCCTGTCCCGACAGCTAAAAGAGCTGGAGGAGGAACTGGGCAAGCAGCTGATGATTCGGGGAAACCGGAAGATCGTTCTGACCCAGGATGGTATGCTGCTGCGCAAGCGGGCAGAGGAGATTCTGGAACTGGTGGACCGGACGGAAAAAGAGGTCATGTGTTCGGAGGAGACCGTTAGTGGGGATATCTACATCGGTACCGGCGAGACCGACGGGGTGCGGCAGATCGTGCGCAGTGCAAACCACATCCAGGCGCATTATCCGGGTATCCACTTTCATATTGTCAGCGGCGACGCTGTGGATGTGTGTGAACGGCTGGACAAAGGACTTTTGGATTTTGGCGTTCTCCTGGGGGACATTGATAAAATAAAATATCACTATATGGAACTGCCCATGAAGGATACCTGGGGAGTCCTCATGCGGCGGGACAGCCCTCTGGCAGCCCAGGACACCGTTTCCCCTCAGGACCTTTGGGACAAGCCGTTGATTCTCTCACGGCAGGTGGACAACAAAAGCGGGCTGTACCGCTGGCTGCGGAAGGAACCTTCCGAGCTGCACACCGCAGCGACCTATAACCTGATCTACAACGCCTCTTTGATGGTGGATGAGGGGATGGGCTACGCCTTTACGCTGGACAAGCTGGTGAACACAACCGGCAGCAGCCTGTGTTTTCGGCCGCTTGAGCCGGAATTGAAGCTGGGCATGTATCTGGTGTGGAAAAAGTCCTGGATATTTTCCCGGGCGGCAGAGCTGTTTTTGGAGGAGCTGAGAAAGCAGCTGGAACCTGCACAAGTCCAATCGTTTGGACAGGGTCAGAGCAAGACAAGAAACTCATGTTGCTAGCACCCGGAGCATAAAAGAAAATGTGATTATGGAACAAATAGTTTGAAGAGATACAAACTTGATTTAGTCAATCCTACAAAGTTTAACCGGCGTTTATTTTTGCTCGGGGCAGATAAAAATGAATGTCGGTTGCTACGGGAAATAAAACGGCGCGCAAAAAAAATAATGATATGATAGGGCCAGAATAAATACAAATCGATGTGGAAAGGGGTATAAACATGAATAAGTTAAAGCGCGCCGCCCGTATCGAGGAGATTACCAGAGACCTTGCCAGCCAATTCAGCGTATTGGAGACTCCCAACGAGGTCGCCATGGCCGAAAAGGTCTACCGTATTTTTTCTCAAATGCCCTATTTCCAGGCCCATCCGGAAAATCTGAGCTATGTTCCGGTCAAAGATGATCCCTGGAACCGGAAAAGCGTGATGGCCATTGTGCGCGGCGAGAAAAAGCCCAGCCCCCGCACCGTGGTCATGATCGGACACATTGATACCGTGGGTGTCTCTGACTACGGTCCGCTGGCCGCCTATGCCAACCAGCCCGACGTTTTGATGGAAAAATTCCGGGATATCGAGCTGCCCGAGGAGGTACGCCGAGATCTGGAGTCGGGAGATTATCTGTTTGGGCGCGGCGTCTTTGATATGAAATCCGGCGACGCTATCATCATTGCCCTTCTGGAAGAGATCAGCCAGTCTGTTGAGGAGTTTGAAGGTAACCTCATCTACGGCGCGGTCTGTGACGAGGAAGGTAACTCCGGTGGTATGCTGAACCTGGTTCCCAAGCTGGCAAAGATGCAGGAAGAGGAACACCTGGAATATCTGGCTCTGCTGGACACCGATTACATGACCTCGGAATTTCCCGGGGATGAAAATAAGTACGTATACGTAGGTACCGTGGGCAAGCTAATGCCGACCTTCTATGTGGTAGGCAAGGAAACTCACGTAGGCGAGTCCTTCAAGGGACTGGACCCCAACCAGATCACGGCCCAGATCATCTCCCGGGTCAACCTGAATCCGGAATTCTGTGATGTGGCCGAGGGCGAGGTCACACTGCCTCCCATTACCCTGCGTCAGCGGGATATGAAGCCGGAGTATTCCTGCCAGATCGCAAAGTCGGCGGTGCTGTTCTTCAACTATGCCACCCACTGCAGTACGCCCGACCAGGTGCTGGAACGCATGGTGGGCGTGGCCCAGGAGTGTTTCCAGCAGGTGATCGATACCCTCAACCAGCACTACCGGACCTTCTGCAATATGTCCCGGCGTCCCTATGTGCGTCTGCCCTGGAAGGCGCGGGTCATGACCTATCAGGAGCTGTACACCGCAGTCAAGGCGGAACTGGGCAGCGCGCTGGATGAGATGGTCCGCGAGAAGTCGGAGGCCCTGCTGGCCCGGCAGGATATCGATACCCGGGTGCGGGCCAACATGCTGGTGGAGTACGTCCATGGGCTCTGGAGCGACAAGGATCCCATCGTGATCGTCTACCTCACGCCGCCTTATTACCCCCACGTCTATGTGGAGGGCAAGAGTGAGAAGGATAAAGCTCTGCTGGCCGCGGTGGATAAGGCAGTCACTTCTACCCAGACCGATTATAAGCTGGTCTACAAGAAGTTCTTCCCCTACATCTCCGACCTCAGCTACGGAGCGGCGCCCAAGGACCCGGAGATTATCCGGGCGCTCAAGCGTAACACGCCGGGCTTCGGTATCTTCTACGATCTGCCTCTGAAGGAGATGCAGGCTTTGGACCTTCCCGTTTTGGATATTGGTCCCTTCGGTAAGGATGCACATAAGTTTACTGAGCGCATTGAAAAGCATTATACCTTTGAGGTGGCTCCTGAACTGGTCTATAAAACGGTTATGAACCTGCTCCATGATGATCCTCAGTAACTGGAAGCTTGAAACGCGGCGCAGCAATCCCTGCTGCGCCGCATTTTATATTTTGCACAAGATTATTATGATTGCTATTTAATTTTTATTCATATATAATAAGCCCAAGCGAAAGGGGGAGACATTGTATGCTCCAAACTCCTGCACATTCTGGAAAAATGACGCTCAGCGCAGGCTCTGCCCATGGCCGTTCGCTGCTTTTGTATAATGGGAATTTTTTTCGCTTTGGAGGAAAAAAGCATTACACGTGGGTCTGGATCAAAAATGGCATGATTCAGGACGCGGGGTACCGCAGTTGGGAACCAACCTATATCCGGGATGCGGAGGAGGCCATTGATCTGAAGGGAAATCTGGTGCTTCCGGGTTTCTCCGACAGCCATGTCCATTTTGTGCCCAGCGCCGTGGACCGCATGAAAGTGAATCTCAACGGCTCCCGGAATTTTGAAGAAATCGGGCAGCGGCTGAAGGACTGGGTGGAGCGTCATCCTCAGGAGAGCACGGTGCATGCCTGCTGCCTGGAGGTATCGGACCTGGAGGAAAAGCGACCTCCCACCCGCAATGTCATTGACCACTATCTGCGGGACTATTCGGTTTTGATTGAAAGCCGGGACTTTCATTATACCGTGCTCAACACCCGGGCGCTGCACAGTTCCCGCGTCCCCTTTACCATGGAGGGGGTGGAACTGGACGAACGTCAGCGGCCCACAGGAATTTTCCGTGGGAAAGCGAACGCCTTTCTGCGCCGGAAGACGGCAGACAGCTATTCCTGGGAGGATAAAGAGCGGGCAGTCTATGAGCTGTCCGGACGGCTGCTGAAAAAGGGAGTTACCTCCATCCACGCCATGGAGGGCGGCTACGGTTTCCCGGAGTCGGACGCGGAATTTCTGGCCTCCTGCGGGCCAAAGCTGCCGCTGGATATTGCCATCTACTTTGGAACAACCTCGCCGGAAAAAGTCAAAAGGCTGGGGTTATCCCGGATCGGCGACCTGTTTCTGGACGGCTCCTTTGCCTCGGGAAATGCAGCCCTGCTCAGCAATTATGAGGACCATCCCGGGAACGGAACCTTGAACTATTCCCAGGAGGAATTGAATTCCTTCCTCTTGCGCTGTTACCTGGCTGATTTGGATACTTCTCTGCATGCGGTAGGAAACCGGGCCATGGAACAGGCGCTGATCGCCCATGAGTATGCCCGGCAGAAGACAGGAAATGTCTACCTCCGCCACCGGATCGAGCATGCGGAGCTTACCACAGAGCTTCAGCGTAAACGGGCCGCCGCCCTGGGCCTCACGTTTTCCATGCAGCCGGCATTCGAGTATTATTACGGCGGCAGCCACAGCATGTATGCCGAACGTCTGGGAGAGCGCTGGAGACAAACCAATCCCTTCCGGGAAATCCGCAACGCGGGCATCCGGATCTGCGGCGGCTCGGACAGCGGTTTGACTCCCGTCAATCCTCTGGTGGGCATCTATGCCGCAGTCAATCCTCCGGTGGATGAGAACCGCCTGACCATTGAAGAGGCGCTGTCCATGTTTACCCGTGACGCAGCCTGGGCGGTACGGGAGGAGGACTACAAGGGGGAGATTGAGATTGGGAAAATCGCAGATCTGACGGTCACCGACCGGAACATTTTCCTGACCAACCCCAAAAACATTATTACCGCGGAAATCATCATGACCATCAAGTCTGGCTCTGTTCTCTATCACAATCTTTAAGGAGGCAGCCATGGATCAAGGATTGTTCATTCAGATGTTTGGCTCTGCAGAATTCTTTGTTTCAGGCAAGCCAGTGACCACCCGACTGAGCGCAAAATCCCTGGCTATCTTGGTATTTTTAATCTGCCACGAGCAGCGCCGGGTCACCCGGGAAAAACTGGCCTCCATGTTTTGGGCGGAGAGCTATGATACCGCAACCTATAATCTGCGCTATAACCTGTGGAACATCAAAAAGGTAATTCCGCCGGATGAAAACGGAGCAGAATTCCTGATCACGTCAAAAGATTTCTGTGGAATCAACCCTGCCTACCGGTATACCTCTGACCTGACACGGCTTGAGCAGCTGCTTGAAATCCATGACGAAGATGCGCCTGCGGATATTCTTCTGGAGATCAATGAAATTCTCAGCCGGGAATTTTTAGAGGACTTTTATATCCGGGACAGCGACGAGTTCAACGACTGGCTGCTGTTTGAGCGCACCCGCTATCAGAAGCTGTCCCAGCAAAATCTGGAGCAGCTCTACGACAGCTATATCAAAAACCAGGATATCGACCGGGCGGAAGAGGCGCTGCGCGCCCTGCTGCGGATCAACCCTTACGAGGAAAAGTATTACTGCCGGATCATGAAGCTGTGTCTTCAAAAGGGCGAGCGGCATGCGGCACTGCGCTGGTATCAATCCTGTGAGGACCTGTTGCGGAAGGATTTGAATCTGGCACCCTCCAAGACCCTGCGTGAGCTATATCTGGAGATCACTTCCCAGGAGCAGGAGCTGTCCCCGCGGGGGGAGACGCTGGAGGAGCTGACGCTGGAGCTGTCGGGAAATGAGGATACTGCAGTGATTTCCGGCCTGCTGCTCAGCGAGTTTATCGAATTGCTGACCTGTGCCTGTGAACGTACCGTGGTCAATCAGATCCCAAAGGTATTTCTGGAAGATCTGTCCAGCATACAATCGGCCCTGATTCCTACCTATGGGTTGGAGGGCGACTGCCGCCAGGTCTCTCAGGCCAGATTGCTGAACTCGCTACGGGGGTTGATCACCCAGCTGTCCAAGACTTACTGCATCACGGTTTACCTCAAGCAGGAGGCGATGGCAGATCCCTTTTCCCGTCATGCCCTGCACTATCTCCAACGTACATGTCCCGATGTTTTCCGGTTATATCCCCAATAAACCCGTGGTGTTTATTTGAGGTTTAACTTAAATTTCCACAAAAACAAAAAAATAAAAAAACAAACGTTTGTGCCCTTTCAATAAAATACAGAGAAAACCACTTCAGCGGTATAATGCAGAAAAACGAAGGAGGGGTTTTTGTGGATCAAATCGTGAAAGCAATCGTAGACTTTACCAACTGGCTTTGGGGTCCCCCGCTCATGATTATCCTGGCCGGCGGCGGCCTGTTCCTCACCATTCGTCTTGGGTTTTTCCAGTTCCGGCATCTGTTCTACATGTGGGGACAGACGTTCGGACAGATGATGAAAAAGCCCGAAGATCCCAACGCAATTTCTCCCTTCCAGGCCGCAACGGCGGCCATCGCATCCACCATCGGCGCGGCAAACATCGTAGGTGTTCCGGTAGCCATTGCATTCGGCGGCCCGGGTGCCGTGTTCTGGATGTGGATCATTGCCCTGCTGGGCTGTGCCTCCAAGTTCTCTGAGATCGTTCTGGGCATCAAGTACCGGGAAAAGGATGCCAGCGGCGAGTATGTAGGCGGACCGACCTACTACCTGGCCAAAGGCTTTAAGAACAAGGCCCTGGGTAAGTTCCTGGCCGGCTGGTTCGCCTTCTTCCTGATGATCGAGATCATCCCGTCCATCTCTACTCAGACCGTTTCCGCTGCGCAGAACGCAGCCACCCTGGGTATTCCTGACATCGCTACCGGCATCGCCATGGCCCTGATCGTTCTGGTCATCGTGGTGGGCGGCACCAAGCGTCTGGTTCAGGTTACCGAGCGCCTGGTTCCCGTTATGGCTCTGATCTATGTCATTGGTGCCCTGGTGGTTATCGGCGTCAACATCGATAAGCTCCCCGGCGTCTTTGTCCTGATTTTTGAAAGCGCCTTTGCTCCTATGGCTCCTGTGGGCGGCTTTGCCGGTTCCACTCTGGCTCTGGCCCTTCGCTGGGGCGCCGCCCGCGGCACTTACTCCAACGAGGCCGGCATGGGTACCGCTCCCATCGCCCATGCCACCGCTCAGACCGACCACCCTGTCCGTCAGGGCTTCTGGGGTATCTTTGAGATCACTCTGGACACTCTGATCGTCTGCACCGTTACCGCTCTGGTGGTGCTGGTCACCGGCGCTTGGCAGGCCGTTCCTGCCAGCGAGGCTGCCGCTATGCCTTCCATGGCCTTCCAGACCGTGTTCGGCAAGGTGGGCGACTATGTGGTTACCATCTCCATCCTGCTCTTCGTGCTGTCCACCGTCATCGTGCTGGTGTTCTACGGTGAGCGTCAGGCCCGCTTCCTCTTTGGTTACAAGTTCTCTCGTATTTGGAAGTTTATCTACATCGCTGCCATCCTCTTCGGTGTGTTCGGCGGCCTAGAGTTCCTGTATCAGTTCCTGGACTTCTTCCTGGCTCTGGTCATCCTGCCCAACATGATTGCGCTGATTGCATTGAGCGGCGAGGTGAGGGACCTGAAGAACGAGTTCTTTACCGGCGAGCAGTATTACCTGCGGGATAAAGCGAGAAAGCACGCGAAGAAGTAATCCAAAACGTGCCAACCTTTTTTCCTCATATGCGCCCGGGGCTGAAAGCTTCTGCTTTTGGCCCCGGGCGTATCATATGCTGTGAGAGGAAGGGATTGTGTATCTTCCATATGACAAAGGGGATACTGCGACTTTTTTGGGGGAATTGACAAGAACGGCCGTTGGTAGTATACTGTGGTAAATTGAATCAGGATCTTCAGGGCGGGGTGCAATTCCCCACCGGTGGTATAGCCCACGAGCCGAAAGGCATGACCCGGTGTGATTCCGGGGCCGACAGTATAGTCTGGATGGAAGAAGATCGTGTACTGCGGGGAGTCATATACCTGCGCGCATGAAGTCGCTCTGGAATGGTATCATTCCAGAGTTTTCTTTTTTGCGGCAGGTTTTGATCCGTTTTCCTGTACCATGATGCCTTGAACGATTCCGTTCAAGGCATTTTCTTTTTCAGGAGGCACAGGATGAACGATACCGACTATATGAACCTGGCCCTGGAGTTGGCCCGGCGAGGAATGGGCTGGACCTCACCCAATCCCATGGTGGGAGCTGTTCTGGTGAAGAATGGAGAGATCATCGGACAAGGGTGGCACACCCGGTACGGAGAGCTCCACGCGGAGCGGGAGGCGCTGAAAAACTGTACCGGTTCGCCCGCCGGAGCAACCCTCTATGTCACATTGGAGCCCTGCTGTCATCAGGGCCGCCAACCGCCCTGCACCCAGGCCATTCTGGACGCGGGCATTACCCGCGTGGTGGTGGGCTCCAATGACCCAAACCCTCTGGTGGCGGGCAAAGGACTTGAACTTCTGCGGGAGCACGGCATCCAGGTGGAGACCGGGGTGTGCAAGGAGGCCTGCGACGACCTCAACCAGGTATTTTTCCACTTCATCACCACCTGCCGCCCCTATGTGGTTCTGAAATACGCCATGACCATGGACGGAAAGATCGCCACCCGCACCGGGGCATCCAAATGGGTCACCGGGGAAACGGCCCGAAAGCGGGTCCATGAGGACCGGCACCGCTATCGGGCCATTCTGGCCGGAGTGGGGACCGTGTTAGCCGATGACCCGCTGCTCACCTGCCGCATGGAGGGTGGGCGGAACCCGATCCGGGTCATCTGTGACACCCAGTTACGCACGCCGTTGGACAGTCAGATCGTACGTACGGCCGGAGAGGTCCCCACCATCCTGGCTACCTCCTGTCCCGACGAGGCGCGCCGGGCCCCCTATGAGTCTGCCGGGTGCCAAGTGTGGGTGGTGCCCCAGCGGGGGGGACATGTGGATCTCGCCGCCCTCATGGACCGGCTGGGAGCGGAGAATATTGACAGCGTCCTGCTGGAGGGGGGAGGCACCCTGAACTGGTCCGCCCTGGAGCAGGGACTGGTTCAGAAGGTGCAGGCCTACATCGCGCCCAAACTCTTTGGCGGCGGTGCGGCCAAGTCCCCGGTGGAAGGGCTGGGGGTGGAGACCCCCGACCAGGCGGTGCGGCTCATCAACACCACCATCACCCCCCTAGGGGACGACTTTTTGCTGGAGAGCGAGGTAGAACACCATGTTTACCGGGATCGTTGAGGAATTGGGGAGCATCCGCTCCGTACGCCGGGGACAGCACTCGTCGGTGATGTCCATTGCGGCGAAGGATATCCTGTCTGACCTGAAGGTTGGGGACAGTGTGGCGGTCAATGGGGTGTGTCTCACCGCTACCACTGTGGACAGCGGCGGCTTTACCGCCGACGTGATGCACGAGACCCTGAATCGTTCCTCCCTGGGCAGTCTGACGGTGGGCAGCCACGTGAATTTGGAGCGGGCCATGGCAGCAAACGGCCGCTTCGGCGGGCATATCGTCTCCGGCCATATTGACGGTACCGGTACCATCACCGCCCTGCGGAAGGACGATAACGCGGTATGGTACACCATTTCCGCTTCCCCGGAACTGCTTCGCTACATCGTGGAGAAGGGTTCCATCGCCATCGACGGCATCAGTCTGACGGTGGCGGAAGTGGGGAAGAGTTGGTTTTCCATCTCCGCCATCCCCCACACGGTGGCCGTCACCACCCTGGGTGAGAAGCGGCCTGGCGACACGGTGAATTTGGAAAACGACGTGATCGGAAAGTACGTGGAGAAGCTGCTGCGGCCCCAGCCCCAAGAGACGGCCAAGAGCTCCCTCACGTTGGAATTTTTAGCACAGCATGGATTTTAAGCACATACAAGGAGGATTTTAACCATGGAACATCCCTATTGCACCGTGGAGGAAGCCCTGGAAGAACTGCGGGCGGGCCGCCTCATCATCACCATTGACGACCCCGACCGGGAGAATGAGGGAGATCTCATCTGCGCGGCTCAGTTTGCCACCACGGAGAATGTGAATTTTATGGCCGTCCACGCCAAGGGGCTCATTTGCACCCCCATGAGCGAGGAAGTGGCCGCCCGGCTTGGACTGGAGCAGATGGTGAAGGTAAACACCGACAACCACTGCACCGCCTTTACCGTCTCCATCGATCATGTGGACACCACCACCGGCATCTCCGCCCAGGAGCGGGGCTACACCTGCCGCAAATGCGTGGACCCGGCTACCCGGCCTGAGGACCTGCGCCGGCCCGGCCATGTGTTCCCCTTGGTGGCCCGGCGGGGCGGCGTGCTCACCCGCAACGGCCACACCGAGGCTACCGTGGACCTGTGCCGTCTGGCAGGGCTGACCCCCTGCGGCCTATGCTGCGAGATCATGCGGGACGACGGTACCATGATGCGCACTACCGAGCTTCTGGAGAAGGCCCAGGAGTGGGGCCTGAAGGTCATCACCATCAAGGCGCTCCAGGACTACTGCCGCCTCCACGACAAGCACGTGGTGCGGGAGGCATGTGCCAAGCTGCCCACCCGCTTTGGAGAGTTCCAGATTTACGGCTATGTCAACGACCTCACCGGGGAACACCATGTGGCCCTGGTGAAGGGAGAGATTGGGGACGGCAAGGACATCCTGTGCCGGGTCCACTCCGAGTGCCTCACCGGGGACGTATTCGGCTCCCGCCGGTGCGACTGCGGCCAGCAGCTGGCCGCCGCCATGCGGCAGATCGAGGAAGAAGGCCGGGGCGTGCTGCTCTATATGCGCCAGGAAGGCCGTGGCATCGGCCTCATCAACAAGCTCAAGGCCTATGAGCTCCAGGAGCAGGGCTTTGACACCGTGGATGCCAACGTGAAGCTGGGCTTTGCCCCCGACCTGCGGGAGTACTGGACCGGCGCGCAGATTCTGCGGGATCTGGGGGTGCGGACCATGCGCCTGCTCACCAACAACCCGGACAAGGTCTATCAGCTCTCTGACTTCGGCCTGGAGATTGCCCAGCGGGTGCCCATTCAGGTGGAGGCCAACAAGGACGACATCTTCTATCTGCGCACCAAGCAGCGCCGTATGGGCCATCTGGTGAACTATTAATCAAACTCAATTTACATAAAACAGGAGGAATTTACTATGAAAATCTTTGAAGGCAATCTGGTATCTCAGGACATCAAGGTGGGCATCGTGTGTGCCCGGTTCAACGAGTTCATCGTTTCCAAGCTGCTCAGCGGCTGTGAGGACGGCCTGCTGCGCCACGGCGTGAAGCCTGACGACATCAGCGTGGCCTGGGTGCCCGGTGCCTTTGAGATCCCTCTTATTACTTCCAAGATGGCCAAGAGCGGCAAGTACGACGCGGTCATCGCTCTGGGGGCTGTCATCCGGGGCAGCACCAGCCACTACGACTACGTGTGCAATGAGGTGTCCAAGGGTATCGCCGCCGTGGCCCTGGAGAGCGACATCCCTGTGATGTTCGGAGTGCTCACCACCGATACCATTGAGCAGGCCATCGAGCGCGCCGGTACCAAGGCGGGAAACAAGGGTTCTGAGTGCGCTCAGGGCGCCATTGAGATGGTCAACCTGATCCGTGCCCTGGAAGCCTGAGTATGGTAAATCTGCTCTTTGACTACGACGGTACCCTCCACGACAGCCTGGCCATCTATGCTCCCGCCGTCCTGGCAGCCTATGACGATCTGGTATCCCGGGGACTGGCTTTGGGTGCTCCACCAGACCGGGAGACCATCCAAAGGTGGATCGGCATGACTCCCTCAGAGATGTGGGAGCAGTTCCAGCCTCAGCTCTCTTCTCAGGAGAAGCAGGCAGGGGGCGCGTACATTGGCCGGCGGATGCAGGAGCTGGTGGAGGAGGGGAAAGCCCGACTCTATCCCGGCGTGCCCCAGGTCTTGGACGCGCTGAAGAAGCTGGGGGTAGGGATGCTGTTGCTAAGTAACTGTCCCGTCTCCTATCTCCGTGCTCACACGGCCTGCTTTGGGTTGGAGCGCTGGTTTGACGGGCTCTATTGCGGCGAGCAATTTCAATATCTGCCCAAGTACGAGATCCTACCTATTCTGAAAAAACGCTGGCCGGGAGAATTTCTGGTTATTGGCGACCGGAATCAGGATATGGAGATGGCACGGAAAAACCAAGTATCCGCTGTGGGCTGTACTTATGGCTATGGAAGTCCGGAGGAACTCTCCGGGGCGGACTGGCTTGCAGGGACTCCGGAAGAAGTGCCGTACTTTGTGCGGGAATTTCTCGGTACGAACCAGGTTTTAGAGCATATATAAGAAAACCCCGGGCGGATGGCTTATAGACCATCTGCCCGGGGTTTTATGTAGATTCTGAAGAATTATTTCAGCTTTGCTCCATCCTGGAACGCATTGCCCACTTTTTCACCCAGCTTGCGGTAAGCGCTGTGAATGGGGTCAAAGGTAATGGGCTGGAGCTTATCCGGATCGATTTTTCCGTCATCCCCCAGCACCGATTCGTCGGCGCTGACATTGACGATCTCGCCCACCAGACGACAGCTCTCCGGATCATAGCTGATCAGGCGGCACTCCACGGCCATGGGCAGCTCATCAATGACAGGGGCGTCTACAAATTCCGATTTTGTGGTGTGCCAACCCGCCTTCTCCAGCTTGTTGGCCACATTGTTGCCCGACTCGATGCCCACATAGTCACAGGCCACCATCTGCTCCACCGTGGCCATGCTGACGGTAAAGGCTTTTCGGGCCAGAATGTTAGCGGTGGTCTTGTGACCGGCACTGATGCACATAGACAGCTCTTTATCGTCGCTGATCCCGCCCCAGGCCGCATTCATGGCATCGGGCGTACCGTCTTCCCCGTAGGTGGCGAGAATAAAAACCGGCTGGGGATAGGTCCAAGGTTTGGCTCCAAAATTCTTGCGCATAAGAAATACCTCCTATTGTATGGATGTTTGCATCAGACGGCAGCGTTTTGGGCCGTGAGGGCAAAAGAGAGGACAATCATGCCTGTTCCCTTGCAGGAAATATTATAGCACATCGGCGCGGAAAGGTCATAGAAAATCAAATAGGTACAGCAGCGGGACCGGAGGGAGTACGATTGCGCCGCCTGCGATTTCCAGATATAATGGTGATAATCCATATCGGTTTGGAGGAGCACAGCCATGAAACTGATCCATCTCTCCGACCTGCATCTGGGCAAGCGGGTCAACGAATTTTCCATGCTGGAGGACCAGCAGTATATTCTGACTGAAATTTTGCAGATCATTGACCGGGAGAAGCCGGATGGCGTGATGATTGCCGGGGATGTCTACGACAAGTCCGTACCCTCCGCCGAGGCGGTGGCGCTGCTGGACGATTTTCTGGTACGCCTGGCCAAGCGGGACCTCCAGGTCTTTCTCATCAGCGGAAACCACGACTCGCCGGAGCGCATGGCGTTTGGCGGTCGGCTTATGGCGCAAAGCGGCGTGCATCTGGCCCCCGTCTATGATGGCAAAGTGAGCCCGATTACGTTAACGGATGAGTACGGCCTGGTAAACCTCTATTTGCTGCCCTTTCTGAAACCGGCCCATGTCCGCCGGTGTTTTCCGGAGCGGGAAATTTTGACCTATACGGACGCACTGGCCGCAGCCATTGAGACCATGGGAGTGGATACCGCGCAGCGGAATGTGCTGGTGACCCATCAGTTTGTCACCGGCGCGGCCCGGTGCGACTCAGAGGAAATCTCGGTGGGCGGCACAGACAATGTGGATGTGTCGGTCTTTGAGCCCTTCGACTATGTAGCTCTGGGCCATATCCATGGCCCCCAGCAGGTGGGACGGGAGACCGTACGTTACTGCGGTACGCCTTTGAAATACTCCTTTTCGGAAGCGAAACATCAGAAGTCGGTGACAGTAGTGGAGTTGGGGGAGAAGGGGGCTGTGTCGGTGCGTACCGTGCCCCTCACCCCTATGCGGGATCTGGCAGAACTGCGGGGTACTTATGAGGAACTGACCTTCCGGGGCTTTTACCAGGGGACGAGCTATCCCCGGGACTACGTCCATATCACCCTTACGGATGAGGAGGACATTCCCGATGCGGTGAGTAAGCTGCGGATCATCTATCCCAACCTGATGAAGCTGGACTATGACAACCAGCGCACCCGGGCAGGGATCGTCCTGGAGGGGGCGGAGGATCAGCAGCGCTCCCCGTTGGAACTGCTGGAGGAATTTTATGAGAAGCAGAACGGGCAGCCCATGGGGGAGGAACAGCGCGCCTTTGCCAAGAACCTGATGGAGCATATCTGGGAGGAGAATGAGCCATGAGACCACTGAAATTGACTGTATCGGCCTTTGGCCCCTATGCCGGAAAAGTGGTCATGGACCTGGAGAAGTTGGGAAAGCAGGGGCTTTACCTGATTACTGGGGATACCGGCGCGGGAAAGACTACGATTTTTGATGCCATTACCTACGCTCTCTACGGAGAACCCAGCGGTGAGAACCGGGATCCATCCATGTTCCGCTCCAAATACGCCCAGCCGGACACCCCTACCCAGGTGGAACTGGTTTTCTCCTACGGAGGCAAGACCTACACTGTGCGCCGCAATCCGGAGTATGAACGTCCGGCCAAGCGGGGCGGCGGGACCACCACGCAGAAGGCCGAGACAGAGCTGATCCTTCCCGATGGTCGTGTGGTTGTCAAACCCCGGGAGGTCAACCGGGAGATCGTGGATATCATTGGCCTGGACCGAGGCCAGTTTGCCCAGATCGCCATGATCGCACAGGGAGATTTTTTGAAGCTGCTGCTGGCAGATACCAAAAGCCGTCAGGAAATTTTCCGGGAGATCTTCAAGACCCGGTACTATATGGTGTTTCAGGAGCGGATGAAGAACGAGGCGGGACAGCTTCAGCGGGACTGCGAGGCAGCCCGGGCCAGTGTACAGCAGTACATTGGGGGAGTGGTCTGTCACGAGGATGACCTGTGTAAGCCTACCCTTCAAAAGGCCCAGGCGGGTCAGCTGCCGTTTCCGGAGACTGTGGAGCTCATCCGTCAGCTGATTGCCCAGGACTGTGAGGCCCAGGAGGAGCAGCAGAAGGTACTGGACCGCCTGGAGGAAGAGCTGAAAGAGATCTCGGTCCTACTGGGTAAGGCAGAGGAGGCTCAAAAGACCCAGAAGAAGCTGGAGGCGGCCTGCAAAGCCAGGGAAGAACTGCTGCCCCAGGTGGAGGCAGCCCGGAAGGCACTGGAAGAGGAGGTACAAAAGGCTCCCCGGCAGGAGGAATTGAGCAAGGAACTGGCTGCACAGGAGGCGGAACTGCCCCGGTATCAGGAGCTGTCAGAAAAAGAGGCTGCCCGCGCGGCTCTCACCGGGCAGATCGCGGCGCTGGAGCAGAAGCGGGACGGGCAGACACAAATGCAGGTGGCCAAAGCCCAGAATCTGGAACGCTGGAAGCAGGAACTTGCCGGTCTGGCCGGAGTGGAGACAGAGCAGGAACGCCTGCTGCGGGAGAAGGAACAGGCAGAAAACCGCAAGGCTGCCCTGGAATTTCTGCAGGTTCAGGTAAGAGCCTGGCAAGCCTGCTTGGGACAGTTGACCGAGAGCCAGACCCGGCGGGAGGCCCTCTCCCAGCGGCAAAAGGATCTGGCTGCCCGAGTTCTCCAGGCAAAGAACACACTGCAGGCCAGCCGGGAGACCTGGCAAGCGGCTCAGGGTTTGCCGGAGGAGAAGCAAAAGCTTCTGCGCAGTCAGGAGCGGGCGCAGGAGAAAGCGAAGGTCCTGGATGAACTGGCAGGCATGCTGGATGGCTGCGGTAAGGCGCAGCAGGCGCTCCAGAGGGCTCAAATGGCCTATCAACAGGACAGAGAGCAGGCGGAGCAGCTGGAGGAGGACTACCGCCGAAAGAACCGGGCGTTCCTGGACGAGCAGGCGGGGGTGCTGGCGCAGTCCCTGGAGGATGGCAGTCCCTGCCCCGTGTGCGGCTCCCTTCATCATCCAAATCCGGCTCAACTGTCCGGCGGCGCTCCCACCGAGGCAGAACTGGAACAGGTGAAAGGACAACTGGAGGCGGCCCGGCAGCAGGCCCAGACAAAGAGCCTGGCTGCGGGGACGGAGCGGGCCGCCCTGGAGGAGCGGCAGCGCCAGCTTCTGACGCAGATGTCGGTGTATATTCCGGACCCTGACCTGGAACGTGCCGGGCAGCAGATCGACGCTGGCCGGGAGGAGGCCGGGAGAGAGCTGTCTCAACTGCATCAGGCGCTGATGGAGTTGGAGGCGCAGCTTGCCCGCCGGGAGGAGCTCGGACAGGAGATCCAGCGGCAGGAGCTGGCCTTGGCTGACCTGGAAAAGCAGCAGGAGCAGCTGCAGCAGGACCTTACCCAGGCAGAGATGGCCCGGAGTGCCTTAGATGGCCAGCGGGAGCAGATGGAGAATACCCTTGGCCGGGAGCTGACTGTCCACCTGGGAGGCTGCGCACTGGAGAAAGCCCCCGCTATGATCACAGAGGATCTGGAGCGGGAGAAAACGACGCTGACACAAATGGAGGAGCGGACCCAGACACTCCAGAAGAAATTGCAGCAAAAGCAGGAACTGGAGAGGAGAATCCCCCAGGAGGAGCAGGCCTTAAGAGAGCTGGAGCAGTCTGCTGCCGCTCTGCGGGAGGAATTGGCGGGTGCTGAAAGCCGGAACGAGGAGATGACGGAGCAGATTGAGGCCCTGCGCGCCCAGCTCCATCATCCGGATCTGCAGGCGGCCAGAGGACGTATTGCCGCACTGGAAGAGGAGATCCAGAGTTTGGCCGCAGCGCGGAAAGCGGCCGAGGAGACTGCAAACAGCCGTCAGGCAGAACTGACCAGGGCGGACGCTGCCATCCAGGAGCTGAAACAAATGCTGGAGAGCAGCCAGAAGGTGGATATCCAGGCTCAGCAGCTGCGCAGCGATGAGCTGACCCGGCAGCGCAGCGAAGCATCCCAGACCCAAAAGACCATCCATGCCCGTCTCGTGACCAACAAGACGGCCCTGGAAAACATGCAGGAGAAGGCGGCGGACCTGGAGAAGCTGGAAAAGCGGTATACCTGGGTGCGGGCCTTGTCCAACACGGTCAACGGGAACCTCGCCGGCAAGGAGAAGGTCGCCCTGGAGACCTATATCCAGATGACCTTCTTTGACCGCATTTTACAGCGGGCCAATGTCCGCCTGCTGGTCATGTCGGGGGGACAGTATGAGCTGAAGCGCCGCCGGGAGGCAGAGAATAACCGAAGCCAGAGTGGCCTGGAGCTGGACGTGATCGACCACTACAACGGCTCCCAGCGCAGTGTCAAATCCCTGTCGGGCGGAGAGTCCTTCAAGGCCTCGTTGTCTCTGGCACTGGGGCTCTCGGACGAAATTCAGTCCGCCGCCGGAGGAATCCGGCTGGATACCATGTTTGTGGATGAGGGCTTTGGTTCTCTGGATGAGGAGTCGCTGCAGCAGGCCATCCGGGCGCTCACCGGACTGACCGAGGGAAACCGTCTGGTGGGGATTATCTCCCATGTGGCGGAGCTGAAAGAAAAGATCGACAAGCAGATCGTAGTTACGAAAGATAAGTCCGGCGGAAGCCGGGTGGAGATTTTGGCGTGAGCTGTGCCGCGCCCATTTGTCCCCTGTGTCCATGCGGATACAGGGGACTTTTTTGTGCTGTGGGGTAGGGAAGCAAGGAAAAAGCAAGATTTCCAGGCGAGCCAAAGAGCTGCTTCTATGGTATGATAGGGAAAACCCATGGAGGTGAGAGATGTGAAAGGGGAGCGTACCATTCATCGGCGTGTTCTAGAGTACGCATATATGGATACTGACGCGCTGTATCGGGATTTTCATATTCCGGAGCAGGGCTATGATGAGGAGCAGGCGGAGGAGAGTCGGCAGCGGTATGGCAGCAATGTGTTGTCAGGCCGGGCGTCGGACACGGTGCTCTATCGCCTGCGCCGGGCGTTTATCAATCCCTTTGCAGTGATCCTGTTTGTGCTGGCCAGTATTTCTTTTGTGACCGACGTTCTTCTGGCCTCCAACTTCAGCCGGGATATGACCACCGTCATCATCATTTTATCCATGCTGCTCATCAGCGGCGGCGTGCGGTTTATTCAGGAGATGCGGGCTAAGCGTGTGGCAGACCGTCTGACCGAGATGATAGCGTCGGAGGTGTTGGCGTACCGGGACGGCCAGTGGGTGGGACTGTCCTCCACAGAGCTAGTGGTGGGCGATATGGTCCGCCTGCTTGCCGGGGACCGTGTTCCGGCGGATATTCGCCTGATGGCGGCCAAGGATCTGTTTGTCTCTCAATCGGTGATCACCGGTGAGAGTGCCATATGGGAGAAACAGGCCCGAGTCCTTCCCAAGGGACAGGTGCGTTCCTATGGCGAGTATGAGAATATTGTCTTTATGGGCTCCTCCGTCATTGGAGGTACGGGGGAGGGCATTGTGCTGGCGGTGGGAAAGGACACCGTCTACGGCGGCTTCTCGGATGCCGAAGCCCACTTGAAAAACGGCTTTGACCAAGGCGCCAACTCCATCGCCTGGGTGCTTATCCGCTTTATGGCCATTTTGACCCCCATCGTGTTTGCCGCCTGCGGACTTACAAAGGGCAACTGGTTTTCAGCCTTCTTGTTTGCCCTGTCTGTCGCGGTAGGACTTACCCCGGAGATGCTCCCCATGGTTATCAACGCGTGTCTGGCCAAGGGCAGCGCGGCTATGGGGAAAAAGCAGACTGTGGTCAAAAATATCAATGCCATGCAGGGCTTTGGCAGCATGGATATCCTGTGCGTGGACAAGACCGGCACTCTGACCGGGGACGAGATTCTGCTGGAATATTACATGGATATCTTGGGCAACGAGAGCGAGAAGGTGCTGGACTTTGCCTATCTCAACAGCCTTTACCACACCGGCGTGAGAAACCATCTGGATTCTGCAATTTTGAAGTGCCGGGAGATGCCGGGGCGCAGCGGGTATTTTCAGCGGTGGGCGGAGGAGCACCCAAAGCTGGATGAGCTGCCCTTTGATTACGAACGGAAGTTTGCCAGCGTTCTGGTGAAGGGAGAAGAGAAGAATCTGCTTGTCGTCAAGGGCAGTGTGGACGAGGTGTGCCGCCGGTGCAGCTTTGTGGAATACAGGGGAGAGCGGCAGGCCATGCAGGCTGACGGACTTGCCAGCGTTCACGCCATCGTGGACGAAATGCTGGAGGACGGCATGAAGGTGCTGGCCGTAGCCTATAAACCGCTGGACGCAGCGCAGCTGGAGGGAGAAGACGAGAGGGACTTTGTCCTGTTGGGCTATCTGGCCTTTTTCGATGCGCCCAAGCAGACTGCTGCCGCTGCCATCGGCAAACTGCAGGGACTTCATGTGGGCGTCCGGGTACTTACCGGAGACCAGAGAAGCGTGGCGGTGTCCATCTGCCGCAGGCTGGGCATCGATACGGTGCACACTCTGACAGGCGAGGAACTGGAGCGGCTCACCGAGGACGAGCTGCCTGTCAAGATCGAGCATACCACCGTATTTGCGGAGCTGTCGCCCAAGCAGAAGGTGCGGGTCCTTCAGACGCTGCAGGCCAATGGGCATACGGTGGGCTTTCTGGGGGACGGCATGAACGACCTGCCCGCGATGGTGGAGTCGGATGTGGGTATCTCCGTAGACACCGCGGCGGAGGCAGTCAAAGAGGGAGCCGATGTTATCCTGCTGAAAAAAGACCTCAATGTGCTGGAGGAGGGAATTCAGGAGGGCCGGAAAGCCTTTGCCAACGTGTCCAAATACATCAACATCACGGCCTCGTCCAATTTCGGCAATATCCTTTCCATCGTGATTGCCAGCGTATGTTTGCCCTTTTTCCCCATGACTTCGGTGCAGCTGCTTTTGCTGAATCTGCTTTATGACATGCTGTGCCTGGTTCTTCCGTGGGACCATGTGGACGAGGAGATCTGTGCCCAGCCGCTGGAGTGGTCTGGGCGGACACTGGGCCGTTTCATGCGCTTCTTCGGCCCCATCAGCTCGGTATTTGATATCGCTACCTTTGGGTATTTGTTTTTTGTCCTGTGCCCCTCTGTGTGCGGCGGGAGCTTTGAAGCCTTAGCCGGCAGCGGGGAGCAGCTGCGCTTTATTACCCTGTTTCAGACCGGGTGGTTCCTGGAGTCCATGTGGACCCAGGTGCTGATCCTGCACCTGCTCAGAACCCAGAGAGTGCCGCTGCTTCAGAGCAAGCCTTCCCGTCCGGTGATGGTGGTCACGCTGCTGGGGATTTTGCTCTTTACCGTTCTGACCTTTACTCCAGTGGGGCAGCTCATCGGCCTGACCGCGCTGCCGCTGTCCTATTTCGGATTCCTGGTTGGGATCGTTTTGCTCTACCTGCTGGTGGTCACATGGGCCAAGAGCTGGTATCGAAAAAAATATCACGGCCTGCGCTGAGAAGGGAGGAGTCTGGTATGAAAAAGAAAATCGGTTTTATTGCCCTGGATTTCTCCCTGGCAGGATGGCTCTATGAGAAGCTGCGTACCTCCGCGCCGGATACTCCGGCAGCAAAGGACCTGACAGAGGGATTGGGAGAGCTGATGGCAGGCAGCGCGGACTCCCTTATGCTGGAGCTGGGAGAGACGGATACGATGATGCCCTCCGGCGACAGCATAAGCTGCGGTGCGTTGTCCATCGACCTGCGGCTGCGCAGAGTGATCCGGGACGGACAGGAGATCGCGCTGACCCCAAAGGAGTTTGACATTCTTTACTTTTTGGCCCGTAACCGCGGGGAGGTATTTACCAAAGAGCAGATCTATCAGGCGGTGTGGGAGCGGGATTACCTGCTGGATGACAGCAACATCATGGCCTTCATCCGAAAACTCCGCAAGAAGATCGAACCCAATCCCGATGCGCCGGAATACATTCTGACCATCTGGGGCATCGGCTACAAATTCAATGACAAATTCTGATCCTGTATCCTGACGAAATCGCAAGGAAATCGCAAGGCTTTGGCCATGTGATTTTCCTTGCGATTTTTGTATCCTGTTTATGGTCGGCAGGGGAAACGCCTTGGAGTGTATCCCTTCCGAGAGAATGATGTGAAAAGCGAGGTGAGCGGCATGGACTCTGACGGCAGTCCCAGAAGGCGCAGTGCAGCACATAGGAGGCGGGAGTTTTATGCCTCTCATACCGCACTGCTTGCCTCTATGAAAAAGCAAGGAGGTAAGACCGATGAACAAGAAAGAAAAGCGCATTGTCCTTCGCCAGAACGTTGAGAAGGCAGTGGCCCGTGACGAGCAGAATCGCCGCATCCAGGATGCGGCCACCAACTCCGCACAGAATGTTTTGCGTCAGATGAATGCCGCTCTGCGTGGTCTGGACGCGGAGACCGTGTTGGAACACCGCAATCAATACGGCAGCAACAAAGTGACCCGGGAAAAAAAGAAATCCCTGGCCAAGCGGCTGGCCGGCGCCTTTATCAATCCCTTTACAGCGATTTTGTTCTGCCTGGCTCTGGTATCCATCATGACGGACATGGTATTTCCTTATCTGTCTTTGTTTGGAAGCGTGCCGGAGGATTTTGACTGCCTGACGGTGGTGATTATCCTGACCATGGTCATCCTCTCCGGGACCCTGCGCTTTGTCCAGGAGTCCCGGAGCGGCAATGCGGCAGAAAAGCTGTTGGCCATGATCACCACCACCTGTACCGTCACCCGCAAGGGACAGGAGAAAGTGGAGATCCCCATGGACGATCTGGTGGTGGGGGACATTGTCCACCTGTCCGCAGGGGATATGATTCCCGCCGATGTTCGCATTCTGGAGGCAAAGGACCTGTTTGTTAGCCAGGCCAGTCTCACCGGGGAGAGTGAGCCGGTGGAAAAAACGCCCCATGTCAACGACCGGAAGGAGAGCGTCACCGACTACACCAACATTGCCTTTATGGGCAGCAATGTGGTCTCCGGCAGCGCAACGGCGGTGGCAGTGTGTGTGGGCGACCATACGCTGTTTGGCTCCATGGCCTGCGCGGTAGCAGGGGAGGCGGTGGAGACCAGCTTTACCAAGGGAGTCAATGCAGTTTCCTGGGTGCTCATCCGCTTCATGCTGGTCATGGTCCCGCTGGTGTTTTTCATCAACGGCATCACCAAGGGAAACTGGCTGGAGGCATTCCTGTTCGGAATCTCTATTGCCGTAGGCCTGACCCCGGAGATGCTCCCCATGATCGTGACCACCTGCCTTGCCAAGGGCGCGGTGTCCATGAGCAAAAAGCAGACCATCGTCAAGAACCTCAATTCCATTCAGAATTTCGGTGCCATCGACATTCTCTGTACCGATAAGACCGGCACCCTGACCCAGGATAAGGTAGTGTTGGAGTACCACCTCAATGTGAACGGGGAGGACGACACCCGGGTGCTGCGCCACGCCTATCTCAACAGCTATTTTCAGACTGGTTATAAGAATCTGATGGACCTGGCCATCATCCACAAGACGGAGGAAGCAGAGGCGGAAGATCCCCGCCTGCTGGACCTTTCGGAACACTATGTGAAGGTAGATGAAATTCCCTTTGACTTTACTCGCCGCCGCCTGACCACGGTGGTGCAGGATCAGGCCGGAAAGACTCAGATGGTGACCAAAGGGGCGGTGGAGGAGATGCTCTCCATCTGCGCCTTTGCAGAGTGTGACGGCAGCGTGCAGCCGCTGACCGACGAGGTGCGCGGCCGGATCCTTCAGACTGTGGAAGGTCTCAACGAGAAGGGCTTCCGTGTTCTGGCCATTGCCCAGAAGAGCAACCCTTCTCCAGTGGGAGCTTTCGGAGTGAAGGATGAGCAGGACATGGTGCTGATGGGCTACCTGGCCTTCCTCGATCCGCCCAAGGAGTCTACCGCCGACGCCATCAGAGCCTTGAAGGACCACGGCGTGACGACCAAGATCCTCACCGGGGACAACGAGAAGGTGACCCGAACCATCTGCAAGCAGGTGGGACTGAAGGTGCGCAACATGCTGCTGGGGTCCGATCTGGAACATATGAGTGACGCTGAGCTGGCAAAAGCGGCAGAAACCACCGACGTCTTTGCCAAGCTGACCCCGGACCAGAAGGTGCGGGTGGTCTCAGTCCTCCGGGAGAGCGGCCACACGGTGGGATTCATGGGCGACGGCATCAACGATGCCGCGGCGATGAAGGCGGCGGATATCGGTATTTCGGTGGATACCGCCGTGGATGTGGCTAAGGAGTCGGCAGATATTATCCTGCTGGAGAAGGACCTGATGGTTTTGGAGCAGGGGATCATCGAGGGGCGCAAGACCTATGCCAATATGATCAAGTATATCAAGATGACCGCCTCCTCCAACTTTGGCAACATGTTCTCGGTGCTGGCGGCCTCGGCGCTGCTGCCTTTCCTGCCCATGATGAGCGTACATCTGATTTTCCTCAATCTGATCTACGACCTGTCCTGCACGGCCATTCCCTGGGACAATGTAGACGAGGAATTTATTGCAAAGCCCCGGAAGTGGGATGCCTCCAGCGTGGGCAGCTTTATGCTGTGGATCGGCCCCACCAGCTCTATCTTTGACTTTGCCACGTATATCTTCATGTACTTTGTGTTCTGCCCGATGTTTGTATCCGGCGGTGTGCTGTATAACGATCTGGCCAATCACTTCAGTGGGGCCCAGCTGGTACAGATGCAGATGGCATATATGGGTCTGTTCCAGGCGGGATGGTTCGTGGAATCCATGTGGAGCCAGACGCTGGTCATTCACATGATCCGCACTCCCAAACTACCCTTTATCCAGAGTCGAGCCTCCGCACCGCTGACTCTTTTGACCTTGACTGGAATCACGGTGCTGACTATCATTCCCTTTACCCCTCTTGGCGCTATGTTGGGGTTTGTGGCTCTGCCTGCGGCCTACTTTGCCTATCTGATCCCCTGCATCCTGCTCTATATGGTGCTGGCCACCAGCCTGAAAAAGGCCTACGTGCGGCATTACGGCGAACTGCTTTAAGAATGGAGGAATGACTGATGAACTGGACGAAAATTTGGCTGGACCTGTTTGGAACCACCACTCTGTGGGGACTGGACATGGGCTTTTGGGTAGCTATGGCGGCTGTTTTGCTGATTGTGGTGCTGATGAATGTGGTGTTCTGGGGCATGAAACCTCAGCAGCCGGAATCGGGCAAAGAACAGTAACCGGAATATAAAAACAGCACTGCCGGCATGATGCGCGGCAGTGCTGTTTTTCATTTTTCCTGCGGTTACTCCGCTTCCGGATCAGGCAGAAGCCGGACACCTGCCAGCTGATGGAAGAGTGCAGCAAATACCAGACCAAATGTCACGCCCAGGAACGTGTCTACAATACGCAGAATGACTGCGCCCTGCAGTCCGTAGATCCCGGTCCCCAGCATCAGTGCGCCGAAGCAGTTCATGGCTGTTTTATACCGGTAATCGGTGCAGAAACCCAGACACAGCCCTCCCAACGGACCCATCAGCGGATGGAGGGCTTCCGACGTTACTAAATGGAGAACATAAAACGCGAAGCAGCCTGCGACGGCTCCTACAATCCGCTGCCGGAAGCGGACAACCCCATTGCCGGAGTAGGGATATTCCGACAGCAGCGACGCGCAGGCAAATCCCATCCACATAAACCGCTCCACGCCGAATACCCGCCCGGCAGTCAGAACCAGACTCACGCCAAGGGCCATGCGCAGCTGCCACAGGTGAACCGGTGTGGACAAATCAAATTTACGCATGACGTGGTGGAAACGGGTGGTTTTATGATGATGTCGGTGCTTGGCAAACAGGATCGCTCCGCAGATCAGGTAGCCCACCAGTGCCATGAGAGCGCGGCGGACCAGGGCCTCTCCCAGCACGGGATTGCCGGTCAAATAGACATAGGCAAAGCTATATAAGCCGCCGTTTCCCATTTCGGGCCGCTGAGTGGTCATGTAGAGCATGGCAAAAAAGGCTGTAAAGTGCAGCGGGACCAGGAAAAGCGGCGGAAGCACCATGGCGGCGCTGGGAACCAGTACCAGGATGACCAGCACCGCGGCCAAAGTAACAAGAGAGTCGCCGATACAGTATTCGAAATTGACAAAACGGATCCCCAGCATCATGCAGAATAAAGCCACAGCCAGAGGCGTGTTGTCCGAGCCAAACACACCAGACAGCAGGCTGATAAAGACGATGGCAAAGGCTACGATCAGTACCGAGCGCACCGCCATGGCGATCCAGTAATAGTTTTTCTCCTTTCTTGTGTCACAAGCAGCGATCTTCCGCTTCAGCACAGCAGGATCCATTTGCAGTGCATCATAGAACTTCGTGGTCACGGGGTCTATCCTGTCCTTTCTCAATGTGTGCGGCAAGTTTGTCCGCGTAATACATAAATGCTTCGAAATCTTCGCTGGAGCTGCGCCACAGATCGTAAAAGGGCTGCAAAATACTTTCATATCCCTTTTTTAATTCGGCAAGGCCTGTTTCCGTAATAAAGAGCCGATAGCTGCGCTCATCTGTTTCCTGGCGCTGTTTCCGGATACACTCTTTTTCGTAGAGAGATTTCAGACAGCGGCTCACCGCCTCTTTTTTCATACCGCTGCTTTGGCTGAGCAGAACAGGGGTATTTTGCTCCGGCTGTAAATACAGGTGGGCCAAGAGCTCACACTCGCTGGCGGTCAGCAAAGACTTCCGCAAAGGGAGCAAGGAGCGCATAACTTTTTGAAGCTGTTGCTGGAAGTGCATCATATCGGTCCATTCCACGCGTAGTGTCTCCTTCTTGCATATAGTTAACGGCGTTAAGTATATCGGAGAGACTTGCTTTTGTCAAGTGTTTTGAGAAAGGCAGGCGGCCACCCTGGGAGCGTATGACAGATTATGGATGGTCGGTTATAAGGAATGCGACTCATTGATATTCTCGGACAAGTCGGGAAGCGTACCGGATCGGCCAGATACAGCAAGATCTGGAAGCTCTCATCCTCGGTAAATCCCATGGAGGACAATTCTGCCTTTTCTAATCTGGACAGCGTTACCGGAGTCTGGCTGGGCCTCCGGCAGCTTTTGCCGGGATAACCGAGCGGAAAATAAAAAACCACTCGCAGAACGAGTGGTTGAAAGATAGTTGGATCCCTCGAAAAGAGAGAGAAACGCCGTGTGAGATGGAAAATCCGAAACGTTATCGGCACTCCTGTTTCATGGCGAAATACCCGATAAGTACTGTCCAAACATAGGCGCAGGTTTTGGGGATCATCAGCATCCCAATCATGGGGATGGCATCTGCCCAAAGTACCACCGGGATGTAAAAGCCAAAGCTCAATACAATGGTCAGCCACATCCACCGAAACGCCCGGTCCCCGTGATCTCTGGCACTGCGATAAAACAGCACGATCACCAGCAGACCAAGCAGAGCGAAGGGAATGTTGCGGTAGATGCCCCAAGAGAGGGGGGCGTCGGCACTGAGCCACTGATTTTGAGGCATCATACATAGAAGGATCCGCAGACCGGCCAGAACATATACTGCGGCGGTCAGGCCGCCCTGTCCCTTGACATGGTACCGCCGCCGCCACACATAGTAGAGCAGTACATAGAAGATCGTCATGGTGACCGAGGTGATCCATTTTCCCAGTCCCAGAGGAACGGTGTAATTTTCAAGGCCTGTGGTGCACAGAGCAACCGCACGGGGGATCAGATGAAAGGCATCGCCTGCGCCCAGCACCACCGCCATGAAGCCGAACAAACGGAACTGACGGTTTCCCTTACTGCCCCGAATCATCAGGATACCGATGGTAATGACCGAGACCAGGTAGACCGCATCAAATAGAGTTTCCATAATTGCCTGCATCGCTTATACTCCTTTTTCTTCCATGTTTTGATTTGCAGCAAAAACGGCTTTGCCAAAGTTTCGGCCAAACAGCAATCCGGCCAGCAGCAGGGCAGCTCCCAGGCCGGTGTAAAACACGGCAATAAACCGCTCGGGCGCAAGTCCACTTACCCGCAGGCCAATTCCACCGGTCATCATTACCGCCATAATGGCAAAGGCCTTTTTATCAAAGAATTTTAGAAAAAAGTGCCGCTCCTCCAAATAAGAGATAATCCGGCTGGTGTGCTTTTTCACCAATTTTCCAAAAATAAACCGCTGAAACACGGCAAAAACCAGCACAGAAAGCAGGAAATTCAGTGCCGAGAGGTAGGCTGGGTAGGCCGTCAGGCCGATGCGTAGGATATTGAATCCTGCCGCGCTCCACACCAGACAGGCCAGAAGCAACAGGGTGTTTCGCTTTACTTTCATGGGTTCCCTCCTTTTTGAATGAACGATGTTCAGTTTCCAAGATATAAAATTCCCACTGGCCGGTGGGAATTTTAATAGAGAGTCCTGCGGACAATCTCCAGTACAGCGGTTGGATCATAATCCTGCCGCAGTAAAGCTGACAGCATTAGGGAAAACAAAAGATCTGCAAATTTTTCCGCCGTAAATTGTTCTGTGAAGGCATCTGGCCGCACTTTGGTGTCCTGCTGTAAAACGGAGTGCAATCCCTCCAAAATGTGCTGCCAGGTCTGCTGCATCTTCCGTCTCCCGTCCGATTTGTCTTCCCCCATAAAGCCCAGGGAGTGGAGGGTAAAGAATCCGGGATATTGTTTGCAGCCATATTCCATTCGTTCGTACAGCCAGGTAATGCAGGCCTGGGTGTCCTGAAACACAGCTCCATCCTTCGGGCGGTGGAAGATCTCACACCAGACGCTTTCCACGGTGGCGCCAACCAGGGCAGACTTGGAGTCAAAGTAGTTGTAAATGGAACCAACCGATACTCCGCAGGCCGCCGCCACTGAACGAATATTGACGGAAGACCAGCCCTCTCGCTGGATCAGTTCCCGGCTGGTTTTTAAGATATCCTCTTTTGATGTGACAACGGTATTCATCCAATCACCTCAATATGAACAATGTTCATTATAGGGATTTATCCTTTGTTGTCAAGTGTGATTTGTATCGTAACTTTTGCTGGGACTGGATTGCCGATAAACAAAAGGGTGATTGTCTATGACTATGAGACCGCTTTGATTGTCAGATGGGGATGCCCATGGTATGATAAGAATATCAAATAAAGTGCCTGTCAAGAACCTTTGCCGGGTGGCTGAGGTTTGGAAAGGAGAAGTATATGCCCCGTACTGATGTAACACAGATGCCTTTTGCAAAACTATACCCGTTGCTGGTAAACAAGGCCGGAAAAAAGGGCCGCAGCAGGGAAGAGGTAGATCAGGTGACTGCTTGGCTCACCGGATACACCGCGGAGGAGATTGCCCATCTGGAGCAGTCTGATACCAGCTACGGCGACTTCTTTCGGAAGGCTCCTGCCTTGAATCCAAACCGGACTAAAATTACAGGTAAGATATGTGGGATCCGGGTAGAGGAGATCGAAGACCCGCTGATGCGGGAGATTCGATATCTGGATAAACTGGTGGATGAGCTGGCCAAGGGAAAATCCATGGAACAGATTTTGAGAACATAAATGAAATCCCCCTATTCTGTGCTGCTACAAGCATAAAATAGGGGAATTGTTTACTTTACATTTGTCCCTTCCATACCCGGGCCAAAATATCTTTGAGCACCAGCAGAGCGTCGGTGTTGTTATAGCCGTAGTCCACCCGCAGCTGGGTGAGCATCTCGCGCAGGGCCGGAGCATAGTCATTGATACGCACCGTTTTATGGTAGGTGGCCAGCACCGGGTACTTCTTGCTCCATACTTTGTTCCAGTCGATCCGGGCCTGGGCCTCGTCACTGACGCTGTCAATCATTTGCTGGGCCTGCTGCTCGTCAAAATCGTACTCAATAAGCTCATCCAGGGTCATGTGGTAGAGCATGGCCAGTCCCTTGGACTGCCGGATGTCGGGCAGAGTCTCGTTGGTCTCCCATTTGGAGATGGTCTGGCGGCTGACTCCCAGCTTTTCCGCCACGTTTTCCTGGGATAATCCGCTTTTTTTCCGGGCGTGATATAAGCTGCTCCCTAAACTCATAACAGTTCCCTCCTGATATTACGTGTTCTGCACTTCAGTATACCGTCCGAACAGTAAAAAATCTACCAAGAGAAACAGGCACTTTCGCCCGGTTTCCTGACATTTCCCTTGCGGCTGTGCTATACTGGAGAAAACGGAGATGGGAGGGATCTGTGTGACAAAGGAAGAGTACCAAGCGGCCGCCCGCTACTGGGAGGAAAAGGACGCAGATAGCGTCAAACTGGAGCCCGGGAAGCTGCGCTCCATGGTGGAAGAGTATATCCAGTCCAGCAACACCTGCGCTCTGGCCACCGGGACAGGGGACTATGTGCGCTGTACCCCTATTGAGTACAGCTGGCACGACGGCTGCTTCTGGATGTTCAGTGAGGGGGGCAAGAAATTCATTGGCCTTGAGAAGAATCCCCATGTGTGTCTGGCCATCTATGACCGGTACGAGGGTTTTGGGGCACTCCATGGGATGCAGGTCATGGGGTTAGCGGAGGTAGTGGAGCCGTTCAGTGAGGCTTACAACGACCACGCCGCACGCAAAAAGATTTCTTTGGAGTTTCTGCGTAAACTGCCGTCTCCTATGCACTTAATTTGTGTTCGGCCTACTCGCATAGACTGCCTGTTCTCTGACTTTAAAAAGCTGGGATGCGCTCCGCGGCAGACGTTGTTGCTGGAGGAGACATTGTGACAGGAGCAAAACATTCAGACAGAGCCGATAGGAGGCAGAGCATGGTATATTCCGAAGAGGAGCTGCTGGAGGCCAAACGGCAGATCGATTCCACCCTGCATAAGTTGGCAGAGACCGTCAAAACCCTGGAGGGAAAAGAAAGCCCTGCCCGCTATAAGTCTCAGATCACCTTGGCTAAGCGGCGCATCCAAGCCTTTACCCTTGCAGTGGATCTGATCCAGAGAGAACTGGAGCAGAGGACAACGTGATAACAAAAAGCCCGGAGCATCTGAAGTTGCAGAAGCTCCGGGTTTTCCTGTTTTTAGAATGGTCCCAGCTCGCCGCTCTGGATACGGCGCTTCAGGTCGAGCACCTTTTCCTCAATTTGGGTCATGACAGCGAGAAATTCTTTATCTTCCTTGCCGCTGGGGTCATCCAGGCCCCAATCCTCCCGATGGGAACAGGGGAACGTGGGACACTGGACATTGCAGCCCATGGTGACAACGATATCTACCGGCGGAAGGTCGGAGAGCGGTTTATTGTACTGGGTCTGTTCCATATCGATGCCGTGTACCTGTTTCATCAGACGTACCGCATCGGGGTTGATCCGGGAGCCGGGCTCAGTACCGGCAGAGAAGCTTTCAAACACATCGCCGGCCAGTTTTTTGCCCAGCGCCTGAGCCATCTGGCTGCGGCAGGAGTTATGAACGCAGAGAAAAGCCACCTTGGGCTTTTGGTGGTTGGCAGCAGAGAAGGGGCAGCGCTTGCCGATGCACTGGTTGTTTTGACTGCTGTAAGAGCAGACGGGGAGAGTCCGTTCCATCTCCACCCCAAGATGCTCCCGGGTAAAGTCAATAGCGGCCAGGATGGACAAAAAGGAATCCCGTTTACAGCACCGGGGGCCGCCCGCCTTGCCGATGCTTTCCAGCGCCCGGGCGGTCATCTGGTTGCTCAGTCCCCAAGGTTCCTGGGCCAGTGGTGTGGACTGCGTGGCAATGGCCAAAAACTGCCCCGCACTGATCCCAGCCCCGCAGGCACCCCAAAAGCCGCAGGCTCCGCCGGGAACTTCTTTGCCCCGGCTGTACATCTCGCGAAGGGCGGCTTCCAAATCCAAGCTGCCTCCGGCATTTTTATAGGCGGTGAGCAGAGCGGCTCCCACCATGACATGGTGTTCCGGGCCGTGCATATGGCAGAAGGGGAGATCCATCATCCGCCGGACAATGGCCACAGGGTCTTTGGAGGTCTCAGAGAGGCACAGGCCAAAGATGCTGTCCATACCCTGGGTGTGGCAGTCATTGCACACATAGTGTCCTTTTACACAGCGCGTTTTGCTGGGTTCTTTTTTATGGCAGATGGCGCACTCCATGATCTCGTCCTGGATCAGATATTCCAGGGACGCCCGACAAATCAAACATTCTTCCCGGTTCAAACCTCCGTCTCCTTCCATTTTGAAGTATGGGTCATCGTTTTGTATTTCGTTCGGTTAGTATCAACGCCATCCGCTCCAGACCCAGTCCAAGCCCCTCATGGCCTACACATCGGCTAGGGCGGGTGTTGACGGCATGATCCAGCAGAGGCTGAGTTTGGTTGGAAGTGTCCAAACATAGATCCAGTGCCAGAACATCTTCCCAAGCCCGGTTTAGGAAGGCTACCTCACGGCGGCCATGGGTACGGGTGATTTCAATCGTGCCTGCCTGACGCAGGTAGTCCGCGGCCTGTTCGTTGGAAAAACCGGCGGCAGTGAGACTGTCGAGCAGTCCCTCCCGGAACAGTCCTGGGATGTCCACCCACTGGAAAGGCGATACATCATAGCGGACAAAGGTATACCGGCTGTGGCAGTGGACAGCCAGAAGGGACTTGTGCCCCCGCAGGTCAATGACATGAAGATCCCAGCAAAAACGCCGATCCGACTCAGTGCCATACTCCGGCGTTTTAACCTTCAGAAATCGCTGGAGAGGAAAAGTAAGACCCAGTTCCATCACTTCACCTCGTGGGGGATGGTGATCTTTGTTACCTGAATGTGCCCGTCTGCAATCTCCGCCATCATCATGGTGATCTCCTGATGAAACCGCCTGGGACCGCAGGAGCCGGGATTGAGCCATAAAATACCGTCTTTCGCCTCCTGAAGATACTTGTGGGAGTGGCCGAACACCACGGCATCCACACCGGAAAGGTCCGCTGGCACTTCTTTTTTGTTGTGAACCATATAAAAGGTCACGCCATCCAGGGTAACTGTGAGATCGTGGGGGATAGCTTCCGCCCACTCTTTGTCGTTATTGCCCCGAACGATGTAGAGGGGAGCGTGCTGCCGCAGCTCGTCCACGATGCCGGGTTTATTGATGTCGCCGCCGTGGAGAATGGCGTCGACGTCTTTCAGATATTCCAGTACCTCGGGCCGAAGCAGGCCGTGGGTGTCGGAGAGAATGGCAAGTTTCATGGGGATATCTCCTGTCATGGGTTGATTTTGCGAATCTGTTCCAGATCACCGCTGCATAAGGTTTCCAGATTGCGGAAGATTTTCTCCGGCTCCCAGTCCCACCACCGGAGTTCCAGTAAGTAGGCTGTCAGTTCCTGGTTGAAATGGGGACGGATCACACGGCAGGGATTTCCCGCTGCGATGGTGTAAGGCGGAATATTGCTGGATACCACGGAGTTGGCCCCGATAATCGCACCGTCGCCAATGTGGACACCGGGCAGGACGGTGACATTTTGCCCCATCCACACATCGTTGCCCACGACAGTATCGCCCTTAAAGGGCAGCTCGTCCAATGTGGGTGTGCATTTCTCCCAGCCATGGGCAAAGATATTGAAGGGGTAGGTGGTAACCGAGGCCATGCGGTGGTTTGCGCCGTTCATGACAAACTCAACGCCCTTGCCGATGGCGCAGAACTTCCCAATGATCAGCTTGTCCCCGATAAACTCATAGTGGTGAGTTACATGGGATTCAAAGTCCTCGCCCCCGGTGGCCGCATCGTCGTAGTAGGTATAATCGCCCACCTGAATGTTGGGACGGGTAATGACATTCTTAATGTAGCAGACGCTGGGAATGTTCTCGTTTGGGTGGACAGCGTTGGGGTTGGGTCCAAACATTGTGAAGCCTCCTTATCCCTGTGGATTCTGTGCCTGGATTTTCCGGTAAAACTTGCGGGCGTTTTCCAGGTCCTGTGTATCCGGATGTCCCTTGGCAATGCCGCCAATCAGCTTGAAGGGACCGAAGGTATCGTAGCCCTTGCAGGAAAACTCGCCCAGCACCGGGCAGTTTTTCTCTCTGGCGATCTCAGCCACGGATTTTGCACCGCTGCCCTTGGCTCCACCGTAGGTATAGACGAAAAACACCGGCTTACCCTGGGGCAGATACTGCCGGGCAAACTCCACGACGGCTTTTTGAAAGTCAAAGCCGTAGATGCCGGAGGCAAAGCCGATGCAGTCATACTCTTCCAGCCGGACTGTCTGTCGGGTTGTCACATCGATGAGGTCTAGATCCCCTTCACCAGCCATGGCATCCAGAACCTTTCGGGTGTTCCCATGGTGGCGGGAGTAGTAACAGACAGCGGTTTTCATCGGTTTTCCTCCAAGGTCCAGCCAAAGTCGTTATGGTAGATCATGTGGCGGGTCATGCCGCCGTCAATGCAAATGTTCTCTCCGGTAATAAAGCCTGCTTTGTCCGAGCAGAGATAGAGCACCATGTTGGCGATATCCAACGGATTGCCTACCCGGCCAGAGGGGTGCTGGTCGGCGTCCGGACCTTCATAGACGGTATAGTCCGTATCGATCCAGCCGGGGGAGACAGAGTTTACCCGCACCTTTCCGCTGAGACTCACCGCCAGCGCGTGGGTCAGGGCGGAGATGCCGCCCTTGGCGGCTGTGTAGCTCTCGGTCTGGGGCTGGCTCATCCGGTCCCGGGAGGAGGAAATATTTACAATAGCCCCGCCGGGAGCAAAGTGGGGAGCAAACAGCTTGGCAAGGTAAAAGGGAGCGGTAACCCCTACCCGCAGCGCGTAGTTGAATTCCTCATAGGTACACGCATCGATGCCCTTCATCAGGGGTAGAGCGTTGTTGATGAGATAGTCCACATGGCCGTGGTCGGCAATGACCTTGCGGGCGAAGTCCTCCAAGACGGCCTGGTCGGCCAGGTCGCCCACAAAATAATCGTTGGGCAGCAGGTCGATGACACACACCTGGGCCCCTTCCTTCCGAAATTGTTCCGCAATGGCCTTGCCGATGCCTTTGGCGCCGCCGGTGACGACGGCAACTTTGTTTTCAAACATAGTGCTTCCTCCTTACTCGGCATTCTCATCCAGAGCTTCTACCAAAAAGCTCACCGGACGAAAGCCGTCGTTGCAGGAGAGCATGGCAGACTTAGGATTTTTCATCCAGCCGTCATAAAAGTTCTTTCCGCCGTGGCTCAGGGCCAGTACAAAGGGGGAGAGGGTATCCCAGGCACTTTGGCAAAAGCCATCCGGCTTCTCCCAGCCATTGGCGATAAAAACCTGTCCCACTTTCATGTCGCAGGCGTGGGAGATAGGATTTTCGTACTGGGCCATTAGGTCCTCATATTGCGTGATACGCATGACGGTGATCTTACATTTTTTCATATGATGATACCCTCGCAGTGGTCAATTTCATGCTGGATGATCTGAGCGGTCCAACCGGTAAAGGTTTTGAGCCGCTCCTGGAATTTTTCATTCTGCCAGCGCACCTTGATGGACTTCCATCGCTTGGCCGGGCGGGTACCGGTGAGGGAGAGACAGCCCTCCTCTGCCTCATAGGGACCGGATTGTTTGATGATTTCCGGGTTAAACATGACCATGTAGGTACCCTCGTTGTCAAAGGCGATGATTCGCTTATTGACGCCAATCATGTTGGCCGCCATGCCCACACAGCCGGCCTTGTGGTGCTCCAGCGTTTCCAGCAGGTCGGCAGCGATGGAAAGGTCGTCCGGGGTGGCAGGCTCTGCCTTTTGAGCCAAAAAGGTTTCGTCTTTACAGATATCTCGAATCATAATTGATTTCTCCTGATGTAATAATTAACTGCTTGGTTATGAAGGTCTTATTTATTGGGATAAATCCCGCTTGATCGTGTGGCCTATGGCATAGAATCCCATATTGGGCATTATAGCACAGCAAGAAAGATGATTCCAATGTTTCTGCCCGCATAGTACGGAAATAAATTGTCTTTTTCCCTTCTATGCCGTATAATGGTACTAACATTATGCCGCATTTCCATATTCTCCGATCAGAGAGGAAGATAAATATGGCTCGAGTATCCACCAAAGAAAATAAGACCATTTACCAGCTCACGCGGGAGGGTTTAAAGCTGACCCGGGAAGAGGCCAGTGAACTGTTGGAAACCATGTCTCCCGAACGGATCGAGAAGATTGAAAATGAACGATCCATGCCTCATCCTGATGAAGTGCTTCTGATGTCAGATAAGTATAAGCAGCCGGGGCTGTGCAACCACTACTGTGCCAACCAGTGCCCCATCGGGCAGCAGTATGTTCCGGAGATCAAAATTAAAGAGCTGTCTCAAATCGTGTTGGAAATGCTGGCCTCACTGAACTCCATGAACAAGCAGAAGGACCGCCTGATTGAAATTACAGCCGATGGCAAAATCACGGATGACGAGCTGGAGGACTTTATCCATATTCAGGAGGAGTTGGAACGGATTTCGATTACTGTGGAGACCCTTCAGCTCTGGTGCGAGAAAATGCTGGATCATGGGGTGATTGACGTCGAACGGTATAACGCCCACCGTAAATGTGCGAAAGCCGAGGCTTAATTTTCTCTTTTTGCGGAAATAAACCATTGTAATTTGCGCCTGCATACCTTTATTCTCATGGCACATCACAGTAGAATAAAAGCATACAAGAGATGCTGTTTATTCCAAGGGGCGAAAGCAGAAATCTTTTGTTGGATGACCATGCAATCCACTTAAAATTATTTTATGGAGGGAAAGATATGCGTTACGAAGTAAAAGGTGGCTCGTTTCCGGTTGTTGTGTGTAATCTGGACAGCGGAGAGCAGATGATCACAGAAAAAGGCTCTATGGTCTGGATGAGTCCCAACATGAAAATGGATACGCGGGGCGGTGGCCTGGGCAAGATGTTTTCCAAGGCATTTTCCGGCGAGAGTATGTTCCAGAATACTTATACGGCGCAGGGTGAAGGCATGATCGCCTTTGGTTCCAGCTTCCCGGGACAGATCAAAGTGGTTACGATTGCACCCGGGCAGGAAATGATCGTACAGAAGAGTGCGTTCCTGGCGGCAGAATCCGGTGTAGAACTATCTATCCACTTCAGCAAAAAACTCGGGGCTGGTTTTTTCGGGGGAGAGGGATTTATTATGCAGCGCCTGTCCGGCCGCGGAATCGCCTTTGTGGAGATCGATGGCGAATTGGTGGAATATGAATTAAAGCCCGGCCAGCAGATCGTTGTGGATACCGGAAATGTGGCAGGCTTTGAGCCGGGCGTTCAGATGGATATCCAGCAGGTGCCCGGACTGAAGAACAAGCTGCTGGGCGGAGAGGGCCTGTTCAACACGGTCCTTACCGGCCCGGGCCGTGTATGGCTGCAGACCATGCCCATTTGCAATGTGGCGGCGTCCATTCGTCCCTTTATCCCCACTGGGAATGGCTGACGAATTGGAGTCTGCGCAGAACGAACCTCTGTGCTGCTTGCGTAGAAAAGTCAATGTCCCGTTCCAATCGGCAATGTGCAGACTGAAAGGAGGACCAAATGAAATACGCGGCTGATTTTCGCAGTATTGCAAGAGACTCCTTGCGAGGGAAATGGCTGTTTGCGGTTGCAGCTGGTCTGGTTGCAGTGCTCCTGGGCGGTATCAGTTCGGATGGACCTGAGATCAAGTTCCATGTCGATGCTGCGGGTGCGAGCGCCAGTCTGGAGCTTGCAGGACAGAATATTTATTCTACCAGCAAAGGATTGGGACCGGAGCTGAGCACGTTCCTGATTGGAGGCGCTGTTTATCTTATCCTGATTGCCATTGTGTTTGCTGTGGCCTACTTTATTCTTGGCAGCATCATTGGCGTTGGGTACGCGCGGTTTAATCTGCGGATGGTAGATCAGGAAAATCCGGCCTTTGATGTTCTGTTTGCTTATTTTCCCTACTGGAAGACGATGGCTGTGGCCCGGTTTCTTCAGAGTCTCTACATCCTGCTGTGGTCCCTGCTGCTGATCATCCCCGGCATTATCGCCACATACAGCTATGCAATGACGGAATTCATCTTGGCGGAGCAACCTGAGCTTACGGCCAGTGAAGCCATTGCACGCTCCAAGGAGCTGATGACAGGAAACCGTTGGCGGCTGTTCTGTCTGCACTTCAGCTTCATTGGCTGGCACATCCTGTGTGTATTTACTCTGGGAATCGGCAATCTGTGGCTGAATCCATATATACAAACGGCGACAGCAGCATTTTACCGTGAGATTTCCGGCTCTGTACCCGAAATCGGATACGTTTAAGCGGAAATACACGCGGATGAATTCTTAGTGTAACAGAAAAGCAGGTCCCCTTCGTGGGGACCTGCTTTTTTGTCCAATAATCTTATTTACCAATCTCTTTTGCCTGTTCCACAACTTTTTGGTAAGGGCCAATGATATACTGGTTCATTTGTCCCTTCATCTTTTTCTGTACCGACGGAACCGCAAGCATAGCGCCCACCAGTTTCATCTGTAAAATACGTTTCTTTTGCTTCTGAGGGAAGTCGTAGATGCCGTGGGCCTTATAAAATTTGTGGTCAGCCTTCATCATACCCTGCATCACATAGATGAGGTCACGGAAGATCTTCATGCCGCCCACGCCGTAAAAGTTGGCCGGGCGGGACAGCTTCTTTTCCATGGCAAACACCAGAGCATCGGCCAGAGTCTGAATTTCGGATGCAGGATCTCTCTCATCTGTGGCTACACCGCACAGGTAGTTGCCGCCCACTTCGCTGCGGCCCTCGATGATCATGCGTAGATTGCTTTCATACCGATAGTCGCCGCTGATGAGATAGGCAATGGGAGTGCCGTGGGTCACGGTCCGGTGGCCGTTACAGAACTGTCGGTCATCGAAGCATTTAAAGCTGGAGTGAGTATAGTGGTCTGAGATGGTGAAGGCGTAGACAAAGGCGTCGGCGGACTGGATGGTGCTACGCAAAAACGCATCAAATCCATCCTTGTAGACGCATGTCCCGGTGATGGCACAGCCGAAGCACCCCAGACAGCCGCCGTCAAAGGGAAATTCCCGCAGGTTTACCACCCGGCTCTCAAAGGGCAGTGCGGCACGAAAGTCCGTGATCATGTTCTGAAGATTTTCATCGTCAGGGGAGTAGTTGGTGACGATGACCACATCCTTGGCCTTGCTCTTGGCTGCGCAAGGCAGCACCGGCTGATAGACTCGTTTCTCCCGCTGGGGCGCGCTGACAGGCGGTGTCACAAACAACCCATGCTCACAGGAAAACATCAGCTGGTCAAAAAAGTTCCGGGCATCCCGCTGGCCCTGTTCGGTGAGCAGGTCATCCATGTCGGCAGACAGCCCCCGCACGACCTTCATTCCAAGATCAAAGCAGTTCTCCTCCACGTAGCGGTGGGCGGTCACGTCATAGAAGTGCTTGGATGTCGTGATCTGGGAGGCAAATTTGCCGGAGAGATCCACGCCGTCGGCCTTGATGAGCTCGATGAGCCGGTGGAGCTGATAGGGTGCAATAAAGGTATAGACCGGGTAACAGAACAGCAGCAGATCTGCCTGCTCCAACTGGCAGCGCAGCGGGGCAAAGTCTTTCTCATAGTTTTTAATGCGCTGCCCCACCGGAAGCACAGTAAAGGTGTGTTCGGGATGCAGCGCCTGTAAATATAGGGCAGTGTGGACCGTGGTGGAGTTTTTGCCCTTGGGGCTGGCGTTTAACACAAGAATATTCATGGGTGTTCCTCCAATTCGTGAAGCAGGCGGCTATACCAGCCGATTTCAAATTCTGCGGCGGCGATGCCGTACTGGATGGTGTATCCCTGAAAGCGCAATACCTGGGGCCAGTCGATGCCCGGCGGAAGCGCCTTGGGGTCCATCTGTTGGAAATACTCCTGGATCGCACAGAGCACCCCGCGGGTCTCTTCCATCTGCCGGATGTAGTCCCGGATCGCGGCAAGGCGTTCCTCCGGCTGGGCAAGGCCTGCAAAAAACAGCCGGGATAGTTCCATATTTTTTACCCGGTCCGCCTGCATGGGCTGAGCAACCCAGCGGGAAAAGGATGTCCGGCCGGTTTCTGAGATGGAAAATCTCTTTTTGCGGCGTTTTCCCTCTGCGGTTTCACTGGCTGTCACCTTGCCCTCTTTTTCCAGCTTGGAAAGGGCGGTCTGTACACTGCCCGCGCTGTGGGAGCAGATCAGGGCCAGGTTTTTCTTAATAAACTGCTGTAATTCATACCCGGTCATGGGGGAGAGGATGAGCAGGCCTAAAATCAGATATTCCATAGCGCCCTCCAATATATCGAATAGATATATTATAAGCGAGAGGTAGACTTCCGTCAATCTGCAGCGCAGATGTTTCAACCGGCAAATAAGAAGAGCAGGCCCCGGAAATGGGACCTGCTCAAATTTTGGGTATGTATGTGATATCTTCCGGTAAAGAGGGGAGTTTACTGGATGCGGAAACCATTGGAGCACTTTTCAACGGCATAGTCCAATTTTTCATCCTTAGAGGGAAAATCCAATCGTTCATATCCATCTTCCTCATGGAAGGATACAATATGTTCCGTCCAGTCGATCCACAGGGAGGGGAAATTGGCTGCTTCCTGATTCTTGTCCATAGGTTCTCCAATCCTTCTTTCTAAGTCTTCTGTGTTGTCAGCTTCTGTTTACATGGGGATACTGCTGACCAGACGCTCGATTTCTTGCTGGAGCCTTGTTTTTTCCGCGGTAGTCTGGTCCATCAAAGTCTGCAGATAGTCCAACACGCTGCAAATTTGGCTTCTTGTATTTTGTACCTGGTCCTGGGATTGATGAATTTGATCCAGTACGGCCCAGTCAGCAAAGAGGCCGTCAAAGAAATAGTCGGCAACGCGAAGAAACCCGTCAATGTTGACCTGGAAGTCGGCGGCGATGGTCACGTCAGCCAGTTCCGTTTTGAAGCGGCGCAGCTGAGATTGAAGGGATTCTACGCAAGCTTGAGCCTCATCCAAACGGCTGTGCTTTGCCAGGTCTGCCACCAGGCCGCCGCCCACCAGGTCCCAGGTGCCCCAGCTTTCGGCACTGTTCAGGCTGTCTATGATCTGGTCTGTGATGGTCAGCGCATTCTGGCCGGCGGCAAAGGCTTCTTCCAGTTCACGGCTCTGACTCTCCAGATAGGCAGTGCGCTCTTCCAGACGCAGGATTTGTTGTGCAATGTCGCCGCCGTTGGCCTTGACGGCCTGGGTTTTCTCGCGCAGCACAGCAACATAGCGGGCTTCGCAGTTCTGGAGGGAATAAAGCTCTGCCTGATACCGCTCCAGGTCCTCCTCGATTCCGGCCAGTTCTCTGGCGACTGCATCATACTTTACCTGAGCGGCGTAGGTCTCCTGCCGCTCCTGGGTCAGTTTGTCATCCATTTTTCCGATGACGTTGTAAAAGAACGCAGATAGGCTTCGGCCTTCCAAACGATCCACATCAGCCTGTTCTTTTAGAAAGCTCTCTTTTAACTCCTGCGCTCTGGCAGAATAGGTGTTCCGCTGGGTGCACAATTCTGCGATGCAGGTTTCCAACTTCTTTTTTCTGGCACACTGGGCCTGTAACTTGCAAAGCTGTTCATCATAGCGGTCCATATCCCCATACTCCTTTCCTAAGTTCACACAAACTCTATGGTTTCAGCGAAATTGCTTTTCTCATCTTGATTTGAATGCCCAATTGCTGAGCATATCCGGAGTCTTTTTGAAGTGCCTCCATCAGACGAATGGTCAAAATTCTTGCTTTCACGTCCATCGGCATTCCCTCGCTTCAAGCAAACTCAGAGTGGTTTCTTCCTGTTTTCAAGGATATTCTATCATTCCCATGAGAGGAACACCACGTTGGTTTTGGCAAAATAGAACCGTCTATTTCTGCTGCGGCAGCAAATATTCAGCTCAAAGGCGGCTGAGAGTCCGAAATGGCAAGAGAAGTAGTTTGGACGCAGCGGATGACATACGGATTCCGCTCCCCATGTGATATAAAAAAGCCTTGGAAAGACAAGGGTTGTCGGCTGTCCTTCCAAGGCTCCTTGATTCAAAGAGTCTGCAGCAGTTCCACGATGATTCCATTCGGATTCCGGCAATCGGCTGCTCAGCATTTCTCAAATCCATATTCCATGGTGGCGATTGCTAGAACCACATTGTGGTTGTTACGCTATCTTAAGTGAAAATTATTCTTTTGGACCAGCGGTGTGGTGCATGGACAGGGGTTTAACATTGAAGTTGGAGCGATATTCGGTCTCGTGCCAATACAGGTCCTCTGCCACCAGACACTCGGGGTTCAGTTCCACGCCGTCCAGGATGATCTCCTTAAATTTCTTGTAACCGGCCCGGTCGATGAGGTGGCCGCCGTGAAGATACTCGGGCTTGTAATCCATGACCCAGGCGGAGAATTTCTGCCAGTTCTTCAGTACGCCCAGAATCACATCCTCCGTAGCCCAATTGAGGAACATTTTGCCGGCACGAGGAGTCTGACGGCCTGTGCGGCCTCCCAGGATCACCCGGTAGAACTTGGTCTCCTGGCGGGTCCAGGCGCTGGTGGGGCAGGCGCGGACACACTCGCCGCAGCCCACGCAGCAGCAGGCGTCTTTTTCTACCTTGCCGATGGCCGGATTGGCGGAGAGAACCCGGGTGGCTCCATTCTGACAGGCCCGCACGCAGGCACCGCAGGCGATACAGCGCTCGGGATGGTATGTCATGCGAGCCACGCCGATGATGCCGAAGTCACACATATGAGCTTTGTTGCAGTCGTTGGGGCAGCCGGCAATGTTGATTTTAATGTGGTAGTGGCTGGGGAAAATGATAGGTTCGATCTTACGGGCCAGCTCAAAGGTATTGCAGTTGCCGCAAATGCAGTGGTAATTGCCGATGCAGGCGGTGATATTACGGGCGCCGATGGTGGGGTAGCCCTCTGTGGGGTCCCAGGGGTGAGGCTCGTGGGCGATGGTATCCATGTCCACGTTGCAAAGCTCAGAGTCTACTTCTTTGATGTATGACTCCAGATAGGCGTTGACCGCCGGGATATTTTCGTAGGGGATGCCGGGAATGTCAAAGTTCTGCCGGGTACCCATGTGGAAGGTGCCGTCGCCCCAGGTTTTGGCGATGTGCTCCACATAACTGAGATACTTAGCGTCCACCGTGCCGCCGGGCACGCGCATCTGCAGCATGAATTCTCCAGGCACTTTGGACTGCCGGTAGCAGTTCAGCCGGACCTTTTTGATATTGATGTCCTGATTCATTCTCTGGCCCCTCCTTTCTTAGTCCACCAGATCCCGGGCTACCGTATAGGGGAATACCGGGCCGTCGAGACAGACATACACCTCATCGATGCGGCAGTGGCCGCACTTGCCCACCGCACAGGACATTTTGCGCTCGAAGCTCATCCAAACCTTTTCGGGATCCACGCCATGGTCCATGAGAGCCAGACCCGTAAATTTCATCATGGGCGGCGGGCCTACCACTACCACAGCATAATCGCCGCCGAAGGTGTCAAAGGGGATCTCCGGCACAAAGGCTGTCACCATACCGGTGCGCCAGCCCTCCATGGTGCCGTTGTCCAGAGTATAAATGGTAGAAAAGTGTTTTTTCCACTCTTCCAGCTCACTGTGAAACACAATGCCGTCGGCATTTTTGAAGCCGCAGATCAGGTGGACAGACCGGGCATAGCCCGGGGTTTGGGCCAGCATGTTGAGCATGGAACGAACGGGAGCCAGGCCGGTACCGCCTGTGATGACCACCAGATGCTTGTCACGGAACTGCTCTACGGGCCAACCTTTGCCGTAGGGGCCCCGCAGGAACAGGGTATCTCCGGCCTCCTTCTGGAAGATAACGTTGGTGACCTTGCCAACGGAACGGATGGTAAACTCCAGCCATCCGTCGCCCTGGGCAGAGACGGAGATGGGGGCCTCGCCGATCATGGAAATAGACAGCTGCATGAATTGACCGTGGGCGGGCTTGGCATCGGTAGCAACCCGGAAGGTCCACTCATGACGGCTTTCTTTTTTGACACTCAGGATCGTACAAGCCTGAGGCTGAACAGGATTCATCATGGTGCAGACCTCCTTTACTGGCTGGCCATGGAAGCCTTGATTTCTTCCACGGCGGCGGACATTTTGTTGACGGTGGCAGAAATGGAGATCAGTTCGGGGCAGCGATGGGTGCATCGGCCGCAGCCCACGCACATGTGTTCCTCACCGAACCGGGCCTTGTAGTCGTGGAATTTGTGGAGTATTTTATAACGCATGCGGTCGGCGGCGGTGGAGCGGAATTCACGCTGACCGGCCATCTGGTCAAAGCCGGCGATCTGGCAGGAGGCCGTTACCCGGCGGCGCTCGCCCACCTCGGGGTTGTCGCCGTAAATGATATCCCGGGTGGTGAAGCAGGTACAGGTGGAGCAGGCCACAGTGCAGGAGCCGCAGGAGATGCAGCGGCTGTTATACTCCTGCCACATGGGATGGGTTTTCAGCGCCTTGCGGACCGCCTTGTCACTGAGATCAGGAACGGTGACCTTCAGTTCATTTTCTTCCACAAACGTGTGGGTGTAATCGGCCTGGGGCATGTCCTGGAAGTAGGGAAGCAGGGACTCATCGGCCACCTCAACCAGAAGCCCATCATAGGAGAACTTCAGGGCCAGGGCGTAATCGTCGGTGCGGTTGGTACCCATGGATACACAAAAGCAAGTGTCGTCGCCGCCGTTACAGTCCATGACAGCGAACTTTACCAGTTCCCGGACCCGGGTGTAGTACAGATCATCATAACCGCCGTTGCCGGCATAGATGCGGGCTTGAATCCGCTGGGCGTTGATGTCACAGGGGCGGGCCAGCAACAGAATTGGTTTTGTTTTGGCCTTGCTGGCGCGATATTCGTCTTCAGTAAAATAGAAAATGGCTTGCTGGATGGGAGTGATGACTTCTTTGGCTGGGTAATCGGACTTGGTGTCCCATACAATGTCGGCAAAAGAATCTACTTCCGCATACCGAATAATATCGGTATCGGAGTAGCGCCCCTGCTTGGGAAACCGCTTCGGTGCATAGACACGGTAGTCTTTCTTCAGTGCACGCAGTACGGCGTCCGCCTGGGAGACGGAGAGAGAAAAGCCCATGTTCAGTACCTCCCTAATATAGTGTGCCATTGAAAACTGTCCGTCCCGGAACCACTCAGCGGGAGAGAGTGCGGTTTGTGTCAGTTCCACAGAGAATTTCCACATAGCTGATGCCAGTATATCATAATTTGCATAGTTTGAATAGCAGATGAAGATAAATAAAAAGATATATTGTGCGATATTAACAGAAATAGGCAAAACAAAACCTAAAAAATCGCGGCGATTCTTTCGCTGGGGTAATATGCGCGCGGATAAAAGTTCCGCATCGCTATTGACAAACAAATCTCTGCTGCATATACTAATAACATCAAAAAGTTTTGATGTGAGGTGAGCAGATGGGAATCCACCAGGAAGATGCCAAGGTATTCAAGGCCCTGTGTGACCCAAAGCGCCTTGCCATTCTGGAGCAATTACGCAGCGGAGAGAAGTGCGCCTGTGTTTTGCAGGAACCCATGGATTTGACGCAGTCTGGTCTGTCCTACCACATGAAAATCCTGTGTGATTCTGGTATTGTCACCAGTCGGCAGGAAGGAAAATGGACCCATTACCGTTTGAGTCCAGATGGTGCGGCATGGGTGCAGAAACGGCTGCGGGCTATCCTGACTCCCGATACGGAACAAGATGATCACTGTCTATCCTGCGGCAGATAAACGCCATCGAAAAAGATGGCGTTTATCTAACACCGACACATCAAAAACTTTTGATATATCGTTCAATGTGTGCAAAGCGAGGTTTCCGGTATGGGTATATGGCAATTCGTTCAAGACGAGCTTTTGGGAATGAAATGGCTCAATCGGGTCATTGGAAATGGCTTGTCTGCGTTAGGTTTGGACATAAACGGGAGATTGGGCGGCAGCGTTCAGTTTTTTCTCTATGATGTGATCAAGATCACGATTCTCTTATGTTTTTTGATTTTTGTGATTTCTTATATTCAAAGCTACTTTCCTCCTGAGCGCAGCAAGAAAATTTTGGGCCATTTTCATGGAATTCGTGCAAATATCATCTCGGCTTTACTGGGGACAGTGACACCGTTTTGTTCTTGTTCCTCTATCCCGCTGTTTATCGGGTTTACCAGTGCAGGACTTCCTTTGGGTGTGACCTTTTCTTTTTTGATTTCCTCTCCCATGGTGGATTTGGGCAGTTTGGTACTGCTGATGAGCATCTTTGGAGCGAAGGTCGCGGTGATCTATGTGCTGGTTGGATTGGTGATTGCTGTGGCAGGGGGAACCATCATTGAAAAGCTGCACATGGAAAGGTACGTGGAGAGCTTCATCCTGTCCGCTGGGAGTGTCGATATTGAGTCACCTTCTTTGACCAAAGCAGAACGTATAAAGTATGCAGCAGAACAAGTTTCTGCCACATTTAAGAAAGTGTTCCCGTATATTTTAGTGGGTGTGGGAATCGGAGCGGTGATCCACAACTGGATACCGGAGAGCTGGATCGAAGCTGTCCTGGGCAGCAACAACCCCTTTGGAGTGTTTTTGGCAACCCTGGTCGGGATTCCTATGTACGCGGATATTTTTGGTACCATCCCGGTGGCGGAGGCACTGCTTGCAAAGGGCGCACAGCTTGGTACGATCCTGGCCTTCATGATGGCGGTTACAACACTGAGCCTGCCGTCCATGATTATGCTGCGCAAGGCGATTAAACCGAAGCTGCTGGCTTTGTTTATCGGAGTTTGTACCGGTGGGATTATCCTGGTAGGTTACTGGTTTAATATATTCCAATTTGTTTTTATTTGAATTAGGAGGTATCAGTTATGGGATTTTTCAGCAGAAACAAGAAAACAGAGGCGGCTTCCTGCTGCTGCGGCGGCAGCTGTACGCCTGAGGCAATGGCTCAGGCGGAGGCGGGTAAAGCCACGGGCGGGGTCAAAGTGCTTGGTTCCGGCTGTGCCAAATGCAATGCTTTGGAGCAGGCAGTCCATGAGGCCCTGGCTGAGCTGGGTATGGAGACTGCCATTGACCACGTGACAGATTTTGCGCAAATTGCGGCCTATGGTGTGATGACCACTCCGGCACTGGTGGTGGATGGCAAGGTAGTGTCCTACGGCAAGGTTTTGAAAAAGGATGAGGCCAAGGCTCTGATCCAGAAGGTTCGGGGGTAATCTATGCATCAAAAACCGAAAGTGGCCTTTGTATGTGTTCACAACTCCTGCCGCAGTCAGATCGCAGAAGCGCTTGGCAAGCAGCTGGCCGCCGATGTGTTTGACAGTTATTCTGCGGGTACGGAGACGAAACCACAAATCAATCAGGACACAGTCCGGCTGATGAAGCAGCTCTATGGTGTGGATATGGAGCAGAACCAATATAGTAAGCTGCTATCTGAAATTCCCCCGGTTGATATTGTGATCACCATGGGGTGCAATGTATCCTGTCCATCCCTGCCCTGTCGATACCGGGAAGATTGGGGATTGGAAGACCCAACGGGAGAGAAGGATGACGTCTTTTTGGAAGTGATCCACAGTATTGAGGAGAAGGTTTGTGAACTAAAACGCAGAATAGATAACGGCCTGCTATAATCAATCAAAATGTTATTTAAAAAATCCTTTGCGAAAATGTAAGGAGCCAAGCCAGAGGTATAATCTCTGCTTTCCAGGGTAAAACGCTGCAGCAGAGAAGAAAGCTGAGACAAAAGCCCGGCCCATCAGGAAATTCATTCCTGGTGGGCTGGGCTTTGCTGCCAGAAGAGTACGTGCCCATATGGGCGTTCATACCCTGACTTTCATTTTGTTTCCTTCTTCGTTTGAATATTTCTGTATGGAGTGTTATAGCCCGGTCAAAGGCTTCTCGATGCAGTATCCGTCCTCGTCTTGATAGGACATACCGACTGTTCCTGCGGGAAAATAATAAATAGTATAGTATACCCGGTTTTCAATATAATTATTCACATGGATATAAACTGGAACAAGCGGTATTTGTTTTGAGTACAGTCCTTTCGCTTCTCCCTCAATGGCCTGCAAATAGTCCTTCGGAATCTCAATGTTGCAGGAAAGGATCGGGTGAGAAGATAACCACCCCAGTATTGACATCAATAAGAACCCTGCTATAACAGTCCCAACTGCGATCCGTTTTTTCCACATGCGATTTTCACCTGCATTTCATATTTGAAATTGGTTGGCTTGCTCCAGCCGTTCTATCAGCAGCGGGATTGCCGTACCGATCCAAAAATCTCCGCATAACCAGCCGGTTGACATTCCTACATGGGTTTTAGCAAATTGTTCTACGTAGCAGTCTTTGCCTGACTCAGGCAGTTCGCCCGTTAGACTGCGAAAGACGCTGAGTATGTCCTCACGGAGAGTTTCGGGGGAATATGGCAGTTCCACGGTCTGATAACGTTTCTTTAGAAGCTGCCACAGAAATGGATCACCCCGTAACCCCCACTGGTAAGGTTCCGGATCAAAAATCAAAGCAACAGATTTAGTTCCCATATGCAATTGCAATGCCTCCTTTATTTTATTCAGCCGGTATGCATGCCGCTATATTTTGGAAAACCCTGCAAACGAAATATGCCCTGCGACATGCTGTCCCTTGGACAGGCTGACGCAGGGCATGAAAAGGCCGCAACAAACAAGCCGCATCTACTATCAGATGTGGTTTCATACACGGATAGGATCTGGTTTTTGTATCTCAAAGGGGTTACTTTTGAATCGTTCTGCAGCATTTGGAAATTTTCAGTAGCATCACAGCGGATTCACTGTATACGGTGTACGCTGTTGCCCTGTGATCTTGGTATTTAGAGGATACATTGCTGTTTAAGAAAAGAACAATGTAGCAGAATGCTTTTTTCTATCATACGGAATTATGTGACGATTAGCAACAAAAACTTTTGCTTTTTTGAAACTGCGGCATGATATAAAGCTGTTTAGCAGTACAAAATCAGGACTCTTTTGTGGTTATGAGTTCCAAGCGATCCAGCAAGGTATCTTCCTGATTTTTTACAACTCCGATCAAGGGAGCACCAATGATATTTCCTTCACGATCTACAATATAAGTTGTTGGAAAGCCTGCGATTTCACAGATGAAATTCTTATAGAACTCACTTTCTGGATCAGGAATAATATTGGTATATGTTACACCTTTTTCTGTCAGAATTTTTTCTGCTTCTGCACGCATCTCCTCGGAGTCACCAGCACTGGCAGCTACAGCGACCAAGTTGATGTTTTTTTCCTTAAATTCTTGATAATATTTTTCCAAATCCGGCATTTCTGCAATACAGCTTCCGCAGCCGTTAGTCCAGAAATTGATGATCGTGGCATCATAGTCGGCGAATAGATCATTGTTGACGGTGTTTCCGTCAAAGTCCACACCTTCGAATGCTGGAAAGGGTTTCTTGGATGCTTCAATATTGCTGCTTCCACAGGCGGCGAGTGAAAAAATACAAGCTGATGCCAACAACAGACTAAGTAGTTTCTTCATGTTGATTTACTCCTTTTGAAAATGGAATGGTTTTAGAAATTGCACCATAAGGGCAGGTTCGAAGACAATCTTCACAGCGGATACATTCTGTATGGTTTGGTGTTTTATAAACTTCGACATCCATTTTACATGCTTTAGCACATGCTCCACATGCAGTGCATTTATTCCGATCAATGTGAAAGCGATACAACGATACTTGATTGAACAGAGCATAGAACGCACCAAGCGGGCAGAACCATTTGCAAAATGGGCGATAAAAAAAGACAGATAATATTACGATGCCAATGAGGATACAGCTTTTCCAGGTGAACAGGAAACCGAGAGAAGCGCGAATTGCACCATTGACGATAGACAGAGGAATGGCGCCTTCCAATACACCTGCGGGGCAGAACCATTTGCAGAACCAAGGATCGCCCATTCCGACTTCGTTGACCATTGTCATGGGGAGTACAATTACAAACAGCAGCAGAATCATGTATTTCCCGTAAGTCAGGAAATACAGTTTTTTGGTACTGAATTTTTTGGTAGGGATCTTGTGCAGAAGCTCTTGAAACCAACCAAAGGGGCACAGAAATCCGCAAATCACCCGTCCTAACAGCGCACCAAAAAGAATGATGATTCCAACAACATAGTAGGAAAAGCAAAATTTGGATGAGCCGATGACGGCCTGCAAAGAGCCTATTGGGCAAGAGCCAATTGCTCCGGGGCAGGAATAGCAGTTTAATCCGGGAACACAGAGGCCTTTCAAATTTCCTTTGAATATTTTCCCTGTAAAAAATCCAGTTAGATGAGCATTCGTCAGCAAAGTGGAGAGCGCCTGGATCTTCCAGCGATTTTTATTTTCAGCCAATACCAACACACTCCAGGCAAAGATTTATCCCCTTTTCCAGTACCGTAGATGTTTCACCCCGCACCGTACCAAAAACAATCAAGCATATTGCCGCGGCCGCAAGGATTGCCGGAAGTTTATTTCTCATTTGCAATTCCCTCTGCGGCATCCAGGAGCCCCTCAGCACTGCAATCGCTATTCCAAGCTGAGTAAATACCCCCGTCCTTTGTAAACACAGAAACAACGTTATCTTCAATCAAGTCCTTGTAAAAATCAAAAGATTTTTCCATTTCTTCGTTATAAACGATAACAGGAAATTTCAGCTCCGGCAGTGACGCACGAGCTGTATCAACGTCATGGTCGGTAATGATACCAAGCACGGGAACGCCTAATTGCTTCATTTGCTCCGAGATCTTACTGATTTCTTTGAGTGTATCTATACTGCCGTCCACGGTGCTGTTAAAGAAAACCAGGCACATAGTTCCTTCAATGAGTTGAGAAGAGGCTGGGGTGCCGTCCAGATAAGTGGTGTCAAAGGGGTCAAGAAGATAGATTTTGGACTTTGCTTCCACTGGTTCAAAATGCTTCTCGATCCATGCATCATCAATCCAACCTTTAGATTTGGCATCTTCTACTGTGATTGTCCCCTTTTCCAGGGCAGACATAATTTCCTCCTCTGAGGGACTAGAACTGCATCCCGCCATGGCGACCACAAGTAATCCAGCCATTAGGAGGGAACAGCGCTTTTTGTGCTGCATAGCGAATCCTCACTTTCCTATGTTTGGGGACAGTCTATCAGACCAAGGTTAAAATCCGTGTTAAGCAAAGAACACACCTTAACACAAACTTTATCTTGTTATGCTATACTGCTTACAGCAGGAGGTGTACCATGCGAATTTTAATTGTGGAAGATGAGGCTGAGCTTTGCGACACCATTGCGGAAGGCCTGGAATTGGATGGCTATGCGGTGGACCGCTGTTATGATGGTAAGGTTGCCCACGAACTGCTCGCGGTGGAAACCTATGATTTGGCTGTACTGGATTTAAACCTGCCGGGAATGGATGGGATGGATGTGCTGCGGGAGGTTCGCAAAGTCAATCAGGAGCTCAAAGTGTTGATTTTGTCTGCTCGAGGCAGTGTGTCGGATAAGGTGCAGGGGTTGGACAATGGAGCCAATGACTATCTGGCAAAGCCCTTTGCGTTTGAAGAACTGGAAGCACGTATCCGAAGTTTGCTTCGTCGAAGCTTTGTGCAGGAAAATACCGTGTTGGTTTGGAATGCAATTTCCTTGGATACTGCAAAGCGGATTGCTTGTGTAAACGGAGAGCAGATTCCCTTAACCAAAAAAGAACTGTCAATTCTAGAGTATTTTATGCTCCACCCGACAAAGGTGATTAGCCAGGAAGAACTGATGGAACATATCTGGAATATGGAGATTGACAGTTTCAGCAATGCGGTTCGGGTTCATATTGCTACGTTGCGGAAAAAGCTGAAGCAGGCATTAGCCTATGATCCGATTGTAACCCGGATTGGACAGGGGTATTGTCTTAGACGGGAGGATACGATGTGAAAAAGCTCTCCTTACAGATGCGCTTGACCGGTATGAGCGTTTTTTTGCTTTCTATCTGCTGCATTGGATTAACGTTTATATTAAATTTCAATGCCAACAACATGGCAGATGTGATTGAAGCTACTGTGGTATTGCCCGCAGTTGAAGTAGGGAGTGAAGAATCATTTTCTGCTTTGTCGACCGGCGGTGCTGAACTGTCTCCTTCTGTGGAATCCCAACAAGCAAGGACGGATTTTTTCCAGACAAGCATTGCCTATATGCTGCTTGTGATTGCCGCCGGAGGCGGTATCACCTGGTTTATGGTCGGCCGCGCACTAAAGCCGCTAAAAGCCTTGAGCAGCCGGATGAAATCCTGTACAGCCAACAATTTATCCCAGCAGATTCCCGTCCCTCAAAGCCGGGATGAGGTTGCTGAATTGACGGAGTCTTTCAATCAGATGTCGAGTAAATTGGACCAGGCATTTGCCATGCAGCGGCGCTTTGCCCAAAGTGCAGCCCATGAATTGCGCACTCCGCTGACTGTTTTAAGAACGAAAGTAGACGTATTTAGAAAGCATGCGGAACATGATCAGCAGGACTATGACAAGCTGATTGAGGGCGTATTGGTACAGACCAGGCGTTTGTCTGATCTGGTACAAGAGCTTTTGGAGTTGACAAACTTGGATGGGGTGACAGAGAGGGAACGCATCCCTGTGTATGAGCTTCTAAAGCAAGTAACGAAGGACCTTTCTCCTCTTGCCGAGACAAAGCAAGTAAATGTTTTTCTCAAAGGAAGCGAAGAGTATACGGTCGGGAACCGGTTGTTGTTAGGTAGAGTGTTTTTTAATCTGGTGGAAAATGCAATCAAGTATAATCGCCCTAATGGCAGTGTATGCATTACCCTATCACCAGGACCGGTCGTGGGCATATCAGATACAGGGATAGGCATTCCAGAAGAAGCATTGGAATTGATTTTTGAACCGTTCTATCGGGTAGACAAGTCGCGTTCACGTCAAATGGGAGGGGCTGGACTTGGACTTGCTACAGCTAAGGCAATCGTCGAACAACATGGAGGGACCATTGAAGCAAGTTTAATTCCGGAAGGTGGAAGCTGCTTTACCGTCCATTTACCCTAACTTAAAAGGCCCGGATCATTTCTCAAGATGATCCGGGCCTTTTACTGTGCTTAACATGGATTTTATGTCAGTTTTGATAGACTGCACTTATCCTAAAGAATCGAGGTAGTCTATATGAAACGATTTCCTGCATTTGCAGCAGCATTCCTGACCGTTCTTTCTCTTGCAGGATGCGGAAATTTGTCTGCGCCGCAGAATGAGGACATTTGTCCTGGCAAGCAGGTGGGAGCGGAAGGTGTTCCTGTAATGAAGGCGGAAGGTTTTGATGAAACAGAAGATATGAGTTTTACCACAGCAGATACAAAGGGAAACTCTGTCACAAACGAAATTTTTAATGGTAGCGAGCGAGGGGTCTGGCTGCTGTTTTGGGAGACTGACAATGAGAACAGTAGGGAAGCCTTGGCACAGTTGGAAAGATTGCTTCCTGATGCAAAAGAAAACGGATATAAGATGATCGGTGTGGTGATGGATGGTGAAAAGCATCCGGAAACGGCTGCGAAAATGACGGCCGATCTGCACTTTGACAATCTCATATGGAATGATGAGATGGCGCAGCGATATGAGGGAATCATGGACTTCTTTGATGGAACGCACTATGAGAAAAACAAAGAGGATTATGCCCAGATGAATCCCAAGCCCCATCCTGGCGATCCGATTTCCACGCGCACAAACAGCCGTGGCCAGCTTCAAACTTCCTGTACGCTCGTTTCTTTGACAGATGAGCAGATCCTTTCCCGGATGCAGGAAATTGACAGCAACATGACTTATGACGAATTGATGGAAGAGGCCAACGAGTTTTTGAAAAAATAAGGAGACAGTAGATGTTTGAAGTTAAGCACGTATCAAAACAGTTTCATGGCGAATATGCACTGCGGGATGTTTCACTTTCCATTGGCAAGGGACTGAACTTTCTGGTGGGGGCGTCGGGCAGCGGAAAAACCACTCTGCTTAAGATTTTGACCGGCATGGAGCAAGAATATGATGGACAGGCGGTTTATTGTGGTCAGGATTTAAAAAAGTTGACTGCACAAGAAAAAAGTTGCTGTTATAACCAGCAGTTTGGATTAATCTGGCAAGATTTTAATCTTCTGGAGGATCATACTGTGCTGGAAAATGTAATGCTTCCCCTATATCTGAAAAAACAGCCAGATAAGCTGATAGCTCGAAAGGCTTTGCGTGAACTTCGTATAGAAGAGTTGGCGAATCAGAAAGTTAGCAAATTATCTGGTGGCCAAAAGCAGCGTGTAGCCATAGCAAGGGAACTGGTCAAAAGCCCCAACGTTATTTTGGCTGACGAACCAACCAGTGCGTTGGATGAAAAATCGGCCAAAGTCATTATGGATCTTCTGCGGACAATCGCAAAAAAGAGAACTGTCATTGTGGTGACTCATGATACTTCTCTGATCCGTCCAAGTGACAAGGTGTATGAACTGGATAAAGGAGAATTGATTTCAGCCCCTGAGACACCGGATGCTGCTTCCGGAGCTGTAAAGCTTGGTAAATTCCATCGCCTTTTCCCGAAAAGTGTATGTATGTTAGCTTGGAGCGGGATAAAAAGTAACGTGGGACGTTCATTATCATCTGTTCTCGCGTTGATGGTTTCCGCAACGCTGCTGTTGGTGAGTGTAAGCGGAGTAATCACAGACAGCGGACAAGAAGCATTTCAAAAATTGTATGATACTTATGGAGAAAGCATCCTGGATGTCAGTGTAGTGGGGAGCTTTACCAGTGCAGGCGGTACAGACGGACAAGGCAGTGACGAACCATCTGCTGATGTAGATCAGAACATTGATGGTCTTTATGATCGCTATCTACATGACAACCGAGTCTCTCACATTGTTTTTACGCAGGCATACCAAGATATCTCAGTGACCGTGGATGGCCAAACGTACAAAGTGGAGAGCAGCAGTTCCGTTCCCCATGCCGACAAGTTGGTGGCGGGTACTATGCCGATGGGAAACGGAAAAGAAATTGTGATTCCCGAGAGCTTTGCTGCGCGGTTGGGACTTTCTGCAGAAGAATCGCTAGGGAAAAGTGTGAAGTTTTCCGGCAGCATTTACAACTGGGATAGCGGAGAACCAGTCTCCATGCCGGTATCGATCCAAGCAAAAATTGTAGGCGTGATGGATACCACAGTGCGATATGATTATGGAAATCAAATTATGTCTTACACGGTGGATGATGCGTTTTTCTTCAGTAAAAGTGCTTTGGATGATATGCGTACCCAAGCGAAAATCACCAGCGGTGAAAGCAATTTTGTGATCCGTGCTAAAACACCTGCGGATATGATTGCGATTAAAGATGAACTGAATGCGGAAGGCATTGTTCCGCTGGGGCGTTTTGAACTGGTGGAGGATATGGTACGACTCAATCAGCAGACGACTCAGCAGTCCGGTTCGGCCGTGGTAGTAATTAGTGTGTTGGCTATTGTAGTAGACTTGGCGGTTGCACTGGTGACGGCTATGAGTCGACGCAGAGAGTATGCCATCTTTCAGGTCAGTGGATATAGAAAAACTCATCTTATGGGTATCACAAGCGCGGAATATCTCATGCTTGGAATCGGTTCAATCGTAATATTCCTGTGTGCCTCTCCGCTGTTAAGTTTGGGAACGAATGCATTTTGGAATGTAAGCCTAATGAATGGCAGAATGCTTGGCGTCGGTGCTGTACTGATCCTTTTATCCGCGCTGCTTGGCTGGCTGCTTACAGGGGGAGTCGCTGCGGCGGTGAAGGCTTCCACTATTTTGAAAACAGGAGAGCACTAAGAATGATTCAACTTTGCGATGTAACAAAACGATATGATGATGCTGTCATCCTGGATCAAGCAAATTATGCATTTCCAGAACACGGAGTTGTTTGCCTGATGGGTGCATCTGGCGGTGGGAAAACCACGCTGCTCAATCTGGTGGCAGGGTTTGATACAGATTATGCCGGCGAAATTGTAGTGGGCAATGTTCCGCTGCACAAAATGGACGCTGACGCTTTGTGCCGCTATCGCCGTGACAATATTGGTTTTGTATTTCAAAATTATCATCTGCTTACCGGATACACGGTGCTGGAAAATGTGTGCCTGGCCATGCCCGATAATATTACTTCAGAGGAAACAAAGCAGAAAGCACTGGCTCTTTTGGAACGAGTGGGACTGGCATCTAAACGGGATCAGAAAGTGGAGACACTCTCCGGAGGTCAGAAACAGCGTGCAGCAATTGCGCGGGCTTTGATGGGCAATCCACAAATTATCTTAGCGGATGAGCCTACTGGGGCGTTGGACAGAACCACATCCAACGAGATTATGGAACTTCTGCGGGAATTATCCGAGGAACGGTTGGTTGTAGTTATTACGCATGATGCAAAAATCTGCGATTTTGCAGATGAAATTATCCACATCCAGAATCGAAAGATTGTGTCAGAAGGGCCTAATCCAGAACGCACCGCAGGCCAATCTCTCCAAATTGGAACGGAGCAGTCCGGGTCTCTTGCTGCTCAAGCCAAGAAAAATCTTCGGGTGCATTTTGGACGCTATTTTGCGGCGGCAATTGCAGTTTCCATTGGTGTGCTGGCCTTCCTGTTTTCATTGTCTTTTGACAATGTGATGGAACAGTCCATCCTTGCGTTTCAGGAAAAGAACACAGCCTTTAACAACGGCTATATCAAGGGAATGGATGATGGGACAATCCTGGAGTATTTACGCAGCGATGAGCGTATTGTAAACGCATATTACCAATACAAATTGAAAGATATTTCTCTGACTATCGGGAACAAAACAGAAACTATGGCCGAGAAATACCCGATGCCGAAAGCGACTGAGAGCCTCTCATATGGCGTAATGCCGCGAGAAGGAAAGGAAGAGATCGCTCTAAGTCCCAGCCTTGCCAAAAAATTTGATTCCAACATTCAAAACCTCTTAGGAAAATCAGTTACATTAAAACTGAACGAAACTTCTTATATTTTGACGGTCAGCGGAATTTGCAATGCTGGATATGATGATTTTTTTGTAAGCTCAGATATAGAGCAGCAGTTCTACCGGAATATTCCATCTGGGCAATATAGTTACTCTGTCAGTTATGATGTTGGAAATTTTGCCGATGTTGTGGCAGTAACCAATAGTTTGAAACTACGAGGAATTCAGGCGGAAACTGCTGCAGAAGAAGTGGCGGCCTTGCAGAATACCTTTCAGAGGTTAAATCAGCTCTTTCAAATCATTTCGACTTTGATCCTGGTTATCGGGCTGTTTTTGGCTGCTGTGCTTTTATTTAAGCTGCAATCGACTCGCTACCATGAGGTTGGGTTGCTGTCTGCTTTGGGATATAGCCGTGAGCAAATTGCAAACATGCTTCACTTGGAAAATTTTTTGTTGGCAGCTTTGGCGGCTGTGCTTGATATAGCGCTGTTGGTCATCAGTTTCCTGCTTGCAAACATTTTTCATTTTCCATTGGCCGTTTCGGCTATCTCGACAGTTATCTCGTTAGCTGCGGCATTTGCAATTGTGCTTCTCCTGAGCAGTTTGTCCAGTATACGTCTAATTCGAACGGAACCTGCGGTAGCGTTGAGAAAATAAGCCGCTTTAGTCTGGAGTGAAATGATGAATCAGTTGATTTTTTTGAGAGAATTTCAAAAAACGGATCGTCCTGCCTTGGAACAGATCATTCGTGAGACCTGGAATTATGATCGGTTTTGTTCCCAAGAGACAGCGAAAAAACTGGCGAGGGTATATTTGGACAGTTGCTTGGCGGATCAAACTTATACGCAGGTTGCTCTTATGAAGGATACGCCGGTTGGAATTATTATGGCTAAAAAAATTGCAGCACGCCGCTGTCCGCTTCGCCTGCGTCTGAATTTGGGGTTTTCTGTTGTTTCTCTCTTGAGCTCACAAGAAGGGCGTGCTGTTTTTCGTGCCTTTTGGGAGGTGGACAAAATTGATCGGGATCTGCTAAGTGAAAGCAAGCCCTATGATGGAGAGTTGGCGTTTTTTGCTGTCAGCAGGAGCTGCCGGGGGATTGGAATCGGAAAGATGCTATTTCAAAGAGCGATAGAGTATATGAAGGCACAAAAGATTTCTTCGTTTTACCTGTTTACAGATACCAGCTGCAACTATGGGTTCTATGAGCATCAGGGAATGAGAAGGAAGGGAGCGAAGGAATGCAGTATGGAGATAGGGGGACAGACAGAAAAATTTGAGTTTTTCCTTTATGATTACCACATTTAAAGCAGCATACGGTGCCTCAAATAGTTAGTAAAAGTGTAGATTGCGGCGAGTAAACAACAAAAATCCCCTCACTCAACAACTGGAGAGTGAGGGGATTATAAATTTGGTACAAAGGCCGCTTATTTCTCCTTAAGCAGGATGCGATAGACCGTGCTGGGACGCCCCTTTGTATTTGTTTGCCGCACGTAGAGAGGCTCCGCCAAATTACATTTCACCAATGTAGAGAGCAGACGATTAACGCTCCGGATGGTAATGTGAAGGGTGCGGGACAAGTCCAGAGTTGTAACTTCCTCTGTACCTGTAATGCGAAAGGCAGCAATTAGTTTTTGCACGGTAAGAGTAGACAGGCCGGTGCGGTCGGCGATTTCCCGCATATATGGAGTAACAGGACCTTGGATGGACAGATCATTGCCTGCTCCGAACAGGCCAATCTGGCGGCGGTCTTCGCAAAATACATAGCTGTGCTTGTATCCGCCAATGCGAGACTCCCGGGCGGCATCAATAGCGTTAGCCTCCGCCTGGGGCAGCTCCCGTCCAAGACCGTAGCCAATGGCAAGACCATCCTCTCCCGCGTCAGACAAATACTCTCTCAAATGGCAAAGCGTCATGCCATCGGTAAGCTTGTCAACCAGACGGTATGTGGTCGAAATTCGAAATCCGCTCCGTGTCGGATTGATGATGAAGTCGCAGGAAAATTTTTTGTTAAATGCGTTCAGTAACCGGCGCAGGCGTGCCAGGTCATCTTCCTTCGCCTGGAGCGGAACCACTTCGATCGAGGCTGGCTGAGTCTCCTTCAGTTCGCCCTCCAGGATGTCCTGCATGACTTGCCGGAAGCAGAGGAGAATATCGTCATAGCTGAAGGAGATGTAGTAGCAGTTTACTCCCGCGTCCAAGATATCCGGCATGATGGGACTCATGCGGGAGAGAGAGTATTCAATTTTGCCTGAATTCCATAGATCAATGTGCTTTTTTAACTTTTTTGCCGTGGAGCGCTGCATCTCGGGGACAGTCATGTTGGCCATGTACTCGTTGTTTCGGTCCAGCCATTCTTTGAAGGTGCCGTCTTTTAAGTATTGGACCAGGGACTGTTCTTGGTCGGGACACAGATAATCACAGAAATCAAAATACCCTTTCTCAAAATTCCAGTCCTGATAGCGATAGATGACCTCAAAGAAGGTCTTATAATAGTTGCTTTCAGAGCAGAGAAAAAATCGGAGTGGCTTGCAATTTGGCACGCTTTTTCGGATGGTCTGCATTGGAACAGGACCAGTGGTTACAAATCCATCAAACTGATTTTCCAGCTGCCGATACAGGTCTACGATATGAACATAGTTATAAAAAATAAAAATCTCTGTTTCGCAGTTCAGATCCAGTTCCTGAACCGCTTTCTGTAGATAATCTTTCAGGTACTCTGTGGAGAGAATTGCGATCTTCATAGAGACTTCCTTTCATATAGTATCATCAAATCATATCAAAATCAGGCAGCAAAATCAACGGCTCGTTGTCGGAGAAATTGGAAAAACAGATAAGATTTGAGCATGGAAGGGGAGAGGTTCACAAGAACAGACGGGCATTTTTTGAACTTTTCCGGCAGGAAGAGTGTTTTTCAACTGCTTGTAAATGATCCTGTTATTTATGGCTAAATTAAGGACTTATATTTTGTTATCTTCGGAGAAAAAAATGATATGTATTGACTTTACAGGAAATATTGGCATATAATGCCGCTAACAAAGACGTCTTTAATTTAGCCTTAAATGAGAAAACGGGAGGAGCTTATTATGTTTAGTATTCTCGCGGCACTGATTGTTACGCTGGCCGTCGGCTTCTTTATTCTAAAAAAATACAAGCCCCAGACAGTCCTGTTGACAGGCGGTATTCTGCTCATGGTTCTGGCGTCGCTATTCAACACCGGCGATATCCTTGCGGAGGCCGATCGGACTGGATTCTGGCTTTTCGACATCTTTGAGTACATCAAGACTATTTTTGCCGACGATGCATCCGGTACCGGACTTATTATCATGGCGGTTGGCGGTTTTGCCATCTACATGGACAAGATCGGTGCCAGCTCTGCGATGGTCAGCATCTGTATCAATCCCCTGAAACGATTGAATGCCCCCTACCTGGTACTGTCTTTGAGCTATGTAGTCGGCCAGTTCTTAAATATTTTTATCCCCAGTGCCGCGGGGTTGAGTGTTCTGCTCATGGCTACATTGTATCCTGTGCTGGTAGAGCTGGGGGTCAGCCGTGTCGCTGCTGCTGCCCTTGTGGGTACTGCCTCCTGCTTAGACCTGGGTCCTGCCTCCGGTGCGTCTAACCAGGCTGCTCTGACTGCCGGTATGGAGCCCATGGAGTACTTTATCCAGTATCAAATGCCTGTTGCAGCCGTTGTAGTCGTGACCATAGCGGTGCTCCATTATTTTGTCCAGAAGACCTTGGATCGCAAGATGGATCTCTCCGGAGAGAGAGTAGAGATTGACAGTAAAAAGCATGAGGATGTACCCAAGATCTACGCCATTTTACCTTTGCTGCCCCTTATCTTCCTGTTTGTGTTTAGTAAATTGGTGATCAGCTGGATCCAAATGAATGTCATCACCGCTATGCTGCTGGGCGTTACCATTGCTCTGATTTTTGAGCTTATCCGCAAGCGTGATGTCAAGGAAGTTTTTAAGAGTATTCAAATTTTCTTTGACGGTATGGGCAGTCAATTTGCCACGATTGTCACTCTGATTGTTTCCGGCGAGATTTTTGCAAAGGGACTGATGTCTATCGGCGCCATTGATATCATCATTGACGCCTGTAAGGAGACCGGATTTGGCCCTATTCCCATGACCATTGTGATGGTACTTATTATTACCGTGTGTTCCATTGTTATGGGATCCGGCAACGCACCGTTCTACGCCTTCGTTGCGCTAGCTCCCACCGTGGCCACTGCCTTCGGTGCGCCTGCTGTGCTGATGATCATGCCCATGCAGTTGGGAAGTGGTATTGCCCGCTGCCTGTCTCCTATCACTTCTGTGATTGTGGTCGTCAGCGATGGCGCTGGTGTGTTTTCCATGGATGTTGTAAAGCGCACTGCTATCCCTATGGTAGGCGCACTGATCGCCTTGATGGCCTCCACCTTCCTGTTCTTCTGAATGTAAGGAGCTGCTATGCTGAACTTTGATTTGAATGAATATTTGAATGAGCTTGAAAAGCTGGTCAATATTGACAGCGGAAGCCGGGTCCCTGGGGGCCCGGATCAGATTGCCGACTATTTTGAGGGCAAGTATACATCGCTGGGTCTCCAGGTCAGGCGAATCAGAACGGATGGGGCGAACGGTCCCATACTGGAGATTCGAAACCGCCCGGAGACGCCCCGCATGGATGTGCTGCTGATGGGCCACATGGATACGGTATTTCCGGAAGGGGAGGCAGAGCATCGCCCGTTTCGAATGGAGAATGGCACGGCCTATGGACCGGGCGTGGCGGATATGAAGGCAGGGCTGTTATCCACCTACTATTTGGTCAAAAATCTGGTGGAACAGCAGGCGGACCTGAGTTTTGGCGTTTGCTTAAACAGTGATGAAGAGATATCCTCTCTCCACTCCCAAGACCGGATTCAGGAACTGGCGGCCATATCTGACGTCTGTGTTGTGATGGAACCCGGACGGAAAAATGGGGCCTATGTCAGCGAACGGAAAGGGCTGGCCCGCTTTCACTTTGAGGTCCACGGCGTGTCTGCACATGCAGGTATTGCACCTCAGGACGGGGCAAGTGCCATCAATGAACTGGCGTATATCACGCTGCAAATGGAGGAGCTCAACCACTACGAGATTGGGACCAGCGTCAATGTGGGGAAAATCTCTGGAGGAACCTCCGCTAATGTAGTCTGTGATTATGCGGAGGCCATGGTAGATGTGCGCTTTGACTCTATGGAGGAGTACTACAAGATTGAGTCTGCCTTCCAGAACTTTGTGGCTCATCCTCGTGACCCTCGTACCACCGTTCGCATAAAGCGGGAGGGTTATCGCCCCCCCATGCGCAGAAATGAGAGAACGGAAGCTGTGATACGCCTAATGAACGAGAAAGGTGCGGAACACGGCGTAGAGATGAAGTGGGTAAAGACGGGCGGTGGCTCAGATGGAAATTTCGCCGCCTTTGCAGGTAGTGCTGTGGTCGACGGCGTAGGTCCCGTGGGTGACGGTGCCCACAGCAAAAATGAAACGATGCAGATTGCCACGGTTGAGCCACGCCTTAAGGTAATCTTTGAGACGGTGCTTGCCCTGGCAGAACAGGGAAAGAAGGGGCGATAATGAATTATAATGAACGAGCATTAAAGATGCACGAGGAGGCAAAGGGTAAGATTTCCATCCAAAGCAAAGTTTCGCTGGGAAACCGTGATGATCTGAGCACTGCCTATACGCCTGGAGTGGCAGAGCCCTGTCGCCGTATCCATGAGAAGAAGGAAAATGTCTATCGTTATACGGCAAAGGGTAACTTGGTGGCCGTGGTTTCCGATGGCAGTGCGGTACTTGGTTTGGGCAATATCGGGCCTGAGGCCGCTATGCCCGTTATGGAGGGCAAGAGTATCCTCTTTAAACAGTTCGGCGGCGTGGATGCCTTTCCCATCTGTCTGGATACCCAGGATACTGAGGAGATCATTAAGACAGTCCGCTATCTGGCCCCCACCTTCGGCGGCATTAATCTGGAGGATATCGCATCTCCACGGTGTTTTGAGATTGAAAAGCGCCTGGAGGAGGAACTGGATATCCCCGTGTTCCATGATGACCAGCACGGCACAGCTATTGTGGTAACTGCTGGTCTGATGAATGCGGCTAAGCTAACAGGTAAAAAGATGGAGGATCTGAAGGTTGTCCTTAACGGCCCCGGCGCTGCTGGAACGGCCATCATCAAAATGATCATGTTTGCTGGGGTGAAGCATGTCATTGCCTGTGATGAGAACGGAATTCTGAGCAAAAACCGTCCTGCGGGTGTGTCCGGACACAAGGCGGAGCTTTGTGAGGTCACTAACCTGGAGGGCAAAAACGGCACTCTGGCTGATGCAGTTGTGGGTGCAGATGTGTTCATTGGAGTGTCTGTGCCAAATGTACTGACTCCTGAGATGGTGAAAACGATGGCTAAGGATCCCATCGTCTTCGCTATGGCCAACCCAACTCCGGAGATTGAATATCAAACTGCGATTGAAGCTGGGGTCAAGGTTATGGGTACCGGCCGCAGCGATTATCCAAATCAGGTCAATAATGTTCTGGCCTTTCCTGGCATCTTTCGCGGTGCGCTGGATGTGGGTGCCCGGGATATCAACTATGAGATGAAAATGGCCGCCGCTAAGGCGATTGCCGGCGTGGTGAGGGAGGAGGAGCTCAATCCGGAATATATTATTCCTTCTGCCTTTGATCCTCGAGTCACCGAGGCGGTATCCAAGGCCGTAGCCAATGCTGCAGTCCAAAGCGGAGCTCTTCGCGATTGCGCTGAGTGAGAACAAGTTTTTGTATGTAAATCTGAGCTCATATAAAGTAAATTGTTGAAAAATGGGTATTTGATATAAATTAAATAGGATAACAAAACGGCCCAGGCTATGGTAATTCATAGGCTGGGCCGTTTTATTACACGCCTTGAAAGAACAAAGACCTTAAATTTTAGCAGAACAGACAATTTGGATTTTTCTTGCGCAGGTTTTTATTCTTGCTATAATATAAACAATCAATAGGGTCTGAGCATTTTGACGAACAAATGGAAAGAGGAGGTAATTGGTGTGAAATATAATTTTGCAATTATGGGAGCGGGAAGCATTGCCCAGCGTATGGGGGAGACCGTGCAAAAAACAGACATTGTCAACGGTTATGCTGTTGCATCCAGAGATTTGTCTCGAGCCCGGGATCTGGCAGACAAGTACGGCTTTTGTAAAGCCTACGGCTCCTACGATGAGATGCTGGCTGACCCTGCCGTGGATCTGGTGTATATTGCAACGCCCCATGTATTCCACGCCTCTCAAATAGAACAATGCCTGAGGGCAGGAAAGCACGTTTTGTGTGAAAAGTCCTTTACGATTAACGCGGACCAGGCCAGACGGGTCACCGCTTTGGCGCAGGAGAAGGGGCTTTTGCTGGCGGAGGCCATTTGGCCGCGCTATATGCCCATGGCAAAAACGCTTCGGGAGTTTGCTGCCAGTGACAAGATCGGAAAGATTCATAGCCTGACAGCCAATTTGGGTTATCCCGTCTACCACAGAGAGCGGCTCCACGACCGCAGTCTGGGCGGCGGCGCCCTGCTGGATGTAGGAATTTATCCCCTGACCTTTGCTTCCTTGATCCTTGGGGACGAGGTGACAGAAATCTGCTCGTCTGCAAACCTCAGCGAAACCGGAGTCGATAAATTTGAAAATATTGTACTCACCTATGCCTCCGGTGCTCAGGCATCTATCTTCAGCAGTGTCGTCTGTCCTACGGACCGCCGGGGTGTTGTTTACGGAGAAAAAGGCTATGCAGAAGTGGGCAATGTCAATAATTATGAGTATTTGCGTATCTATGATACCGACCATCAGCTGCTGGAGGAGACGCTTTGTCCGCCGCAGGTGACAGGCTTTGAGTATGAATTAGCGGCCTGTGTGGAGGCTATCTCCAAGGGCTGGACGCAATGTCCTGATGCACCCCATGAGATGTCTGTTACTATGATGAAGCTGATGGATAGTATCCGGAGTCAGTGGGGGTTGGAGTATCCTGAATTGTAAAGGGAAGTCTATGAAAACAACTTTGTGAAGCAGAAAAGCCGCCAATAATGGCGGCTTTTCTTGTGGGAAGATCTTTTATCCCTTGTTCAGCATGAACACCGTTTTTAAAGAGTAGTTTGCAGGACTTCTAACCTGAAAAAATAGAAGCGGTCATCCACAGAAGGTATGGAGGAAGCGTGCCTTCATATTTTGCGGAAGTTCCCTTTTACTGATATCTCTCCAGCAATTTGAAAGCAGCTATACTCCTAAAACATAAAATCCATTGTAATGTTTAGCATCATTTAACCACTGCAGCAACGGCTCATAGTCCAAAGGATGGTTCTCTTTCACTCGTTCCACTATGAGAGCTGTCGATTCCGGCGGATAATAGTTTAGGCCGAATACGTCAATAACACCGCTTTTTCCATTGTTGTAGATCCCATGATCGAAGATCGTATGATAGTTTGAAAAAAAGACGTCCATATCATCCCCAGATACATAGAGAGAATCCAATTTCCAATGAGAAATAGCATCCACTGAAATAATGTTTCTGAGTTTGGAACTGTGAGGCAACCGACAGTATTGCAGTTCAATAAAATCAGAACCACCAAATGCTCTTCTTTCTTCCTGGGAGACAAATTTATGAAACAGCAATGTGTATCACCTCGGAATGTTTCAATACGCCGCTCTGCGTAAAATATTTCTTTATTGATAGGCTGTGTTTTGGTTTCATCAGTCCCACCAGAAGTACCAGACGGTGGACTGCCGCAGCATATCTGCCAGAGCGCCCACGGTGGCTTCCGGTTCCTAATCCACAATGTCCGGACAGATGCCGTACTGTGCCAATGCTATTTCCAGAGCTTTTTACGCAGAAATGGGGGAGGGGAGGGCAAACTCCAGCTCGCCGTGGCTCGTAGCGGCAGATACTGCAGTATGCGGTTTAAACCAGTATTTTGCAGCTGCCATCAGTTATCGGGAGCCCAGTAGCAGGAAAACTGATCATTGTCATAGCCGCCCGCCATCACACCCATGTTTCCGCATGCTCCACCCCTGTCTGTGGTTTTGCATGTGGTCAGCAGGGGCGTTTTGACCAAGACTTAGAACATTTAGAATATGGAGCTGGACACCGCAGAAGGAATACTGTTACAGATTTCAGTTTGATAAATTGTACCTCTGCATCGAAAAGTGCACAAGTTTTTTCTGAGAGATGCACATATCAATTTTTATGTCACTATACAAAGAAACAGGCCCTCTGAAACATTTTGATTCAGAGGGCCTGTCTTATTTTGCCTTAATTCTTCAGCTCACCACGCGAAAATTACAAGCGCTGTTGCGGGATGCGATTTTCGCACAAAAGTCCTTGACTGCACGCGGCGTGCAGTTTTACGGTGAGGAGGAAATGAAAATGCAACAGACGCTGCGCCAGGTATGCGCCCAACTGGAACTTTCGCGGAGGGTTATTCAGGGTTACGAGAACGCAGGGTTGGTAGCTCCTTCTGGGAGAAATAAATATGGGCATCTCCTTTATGATGAAACGGAGGTGGAGCAGATCCGGCTAATCCGGTTTTACCAACAGCTTGGATTTCAACTCAAGGAGATCAAAAGCCTTCTCGATGCGCCCACTTGTGAGAAAAAGACAACTCTTCAGATTCAAATAGAAAAATTAGAGAGACAGCATAGTCAACTGCACGAGATAATCCAACAGGCAAAAACATACATCGCCGCACTATAACAGTCCAGCGGCTTTCCGAATATCGCATCCCAATCATTTATACAAAAGGAGGATCTCTCATGAAAAAGAAAATCCTGTCTGTACTGCTAGCCTTTGCCTTGCTGATCATTTTGCCGGCCTGTGGCGGCCCCGCGGACGAACCTCCCACGACGGAAAGCGCTTCCATCCCGGACCTCTCCGCGCAAACCGATAAAACCATGGGCCGGTTCCATACAGATGCTATCCTTGCCGAGACGGTTCTGGCAGACGAGGGTGGCGTGAAGATCACCGCCACAGGCCTGACCTATACGGCATATTCTGCTGACCTGAACCTTACCATTGAAAACAATAGCGGTAAGGATCTGTCCTTTGCCAGCGGTTCTCTGGGTTACAACTGCAACTCCATCAACGGGTACATGATAGATGGCGGCTATCTGAACTGCAATGTAGCCAACGGAAAGAAAGCCAATGCTTCCATCCGCTTCAATTAACGACGCCCTGATGCTTTACGGTATCGATGAGATTGCAGATATGGAGATCGGCGTTAGCATGACAGATGACGACTACAACACCACCTACACAGGCCCCTGCCAGCTCAAGACCTCTGTCGCTGAGACCCACGACTACGGCACGGACCATTATCAGAATACCATTACCAGCGGTGCCGCCATGAACACCTATGGATATGAAATGGTACATTTCTTACAGGACGCTCTCTATGACAAAAACGGGGTGAAGCTGCTCTCCAGTGGTGTCATGACCAACCATGAAGGAGAGACTGCTCTTTTGCTGGAGTTAGAGAACACCACGGGCAGCGTGGTATATTTGTCCACATCGGATATTGCTATCAATGGTTTGCTGGTGAACAGCTCCACATGGTCCAGCAATGCCATCAATCCCGGTAAACGCTGCATTGTGGATGTAGATCTCTCGGATGTGCTGGCCTCTCCCTATTGGAATGTATATGGCATCACTCAGGTGGGTGCGGTCTCCCTCTCTTTGGAGCAGTGTAATGCGGACGGCTTTGAAATCGCGGCGGAGACCCCGGTAGAAATTGTTGTCCCCGATGTGAATGCCTCTTTCGATGGGACAGGTACCGAGGTCTACAACAGCAATGGGCTGGAAATCATGTTCAAGGACATTGTAAAGGATCCTTCCGATTACAGCTCAGATTTGCATGTGTTCCTGTTGGCAGAAAACAACAGCGGGAAGACGCTCACTATTCACGATGTGTACAATTCACTCTCGGTAAACGGATTTATGACTGATTACTCATATTACGGCCAGGAACTGGAAGACGGACAGTCGGCTGTCATCGAGATAAAGTTATGGGAGTCTTCGCTGGCAGATAACCAGATTTCTTCTGCTTCTGATATTCGGGAAATTGAGTTCGGACTTGAGATTGTTGAGGGATATACGGCCATTGATGAGCCTGCGCTGACGCTCATACTCGGGGAATCGGCTTGATGATTCGCTCTGAAACGCCCCCAAGCATAGAACAACATCAAACCAAAAACCAAAGAATCGAAGAAATCCACACAGCAGGCATAACAGTTTTCAACATATTATGGAGAAAGAATTTGCTTCCTTAGCGATCCGGATTGAAATGTGCTTTCGGCATGTTCTGCTTTGCCTTCGTTTGATAGACGATAGCCAGATAACAGACTCAAATTATGAGGACAGCCGGTCAAAGAGTTATTCAAACGCAGTGGCATTGACCAGCTGAGAAAGTATGGTAAGATAAAGATACATACTGACTAGGCCGAAGGGGCATCAGAACAAAATTTTTGGACTAGGGGAGGAGCGTTTCTATGCGATATCGGGCGTTGGGGAAAACAGGGCTGACAGTCAGCGAAATCGGACTGGGAGCGGAGTGGCTGGAGCGTCACAGTGCGGAGGAAGTCAGGGCAGTGATCAATTGCTGTGAGGCTCAGGGAATCAACATCCTGGACTGCTGGATGCCGGAGCCAAATGTGCGCTCCAACATTGGCTCAGCCATCGCTGGGAAGAGGGAGCGCTGGATCATCCAGGGGCACTTCGGTGCCACCTGGCAGAATGGTCAATATGTCCGAACCCGGGACATGGACAAGGTGAAGCCGGCCTTCGAGGACTTGCTCAGCCGGCTGGGGACCGACTACATTGATCTGGGTATGATCCACTTTGTAGACGAGGAGGCTGAGTTCCACCGCATTATGGAGGGAGAGTTCCTGGCTTATGTGAAGGAACAAAAGGCCAAGGGGATCATCCGCCACATTGGCCTGAGTACCCACAATCCCAAGGTGGGCATCCTGGCCGCCCTGAGCGGGGAGATCGAGATGCTCTTGTTCAGCATCAACCCTGCGTTCGATCTGCTTCCTGCCAGCGAGGATATGAACGACTATTTTTCCGCGGAGCACTACCTGGAGGGGCTGGGCGGCATTCACCCGGACCGTGCCGAGCTCTATAAGCTGTGTGAACAGAGAGGTGTGGGGATCACCGTGATGAAGGGATATGCCGGTGGGCGGCTGTTTTCCGCGAGTACCTCTCCCTTCGGTGTGGCGCTGACCCCGGTACAGTGTATCCACTACGCTTTGACCCGACCGGCAGTGGCCAGCATCCTGGCGGGCTACGACACCCCGGAGCATGTACTGGAGGCGGTGGCCTATGAGACGGCCTCCGAGGAGGAACGGGACTACGCCAGCACCCTGGCTGGTGCGCCACGCCATGCCTATTTTGGACAGTGTACTTATTGCGGCCACTGTGCTCCCTGCCCCAAGGGCATAGACATCGCCATGGTCAACAAGCTCTACGACCTGGCGGCGATGCAGCCCCAGGTCCCGGAGTCCATCCGGGCTCACTACCAGGCACTGAGCGCTAGGGCGGAAGACTGCATTGCCTGTGGGAATTGCGAGAAACGGTGTCCTTTTGGTGTGGTGGTGATTGAGCGGATGGAGAAGATCAAGGCACTCCATCTGCTCTGAACTATCGGACAAAAGGTCTGAGCAGGTGTTCCGAAGCGCAGAGCTTCTGTGCCCCATCGCCCATCTCTGCTAGTCATGACCCCCGGCTAAGCCGGGGGCTTGAGTAAGCCCTAGAAGGGCATCGTACCGGCAAGCCTCTCAAGAGGCACTGAAAAATCTACCACTTGCATCACTTGCCCCACAGCCCGTAAACGGGCCTTTCTTTTCCTAGATCAACTTTTTGACAATCGTAAAGTTACTGTTCTTTTCTCGCTTCGCTCGATTCTTGAAGCTAAAGCTTTTTTACTCTCCCCAGCAGAGCTGGGGGTTCTTATATTGCTAAAGCATACAATAGAAATGCTTCCCGACCAGGGGCGGCATCCGCCGCTCCCGGCCGGGAAGCATTTTCCTGCAAGGATAGTATTTTTGAACTATGAGAGCGTTAGCCCTTTTTAGAATCTTAATTAGGCATCTGTTTGCAATTGTTCGTTCCTGTTGCCTGAAACTCCCAAAGAGATTTTTTACATTTTTTATAGTTGTTTATAGTCATTTCCACTCCAAAACAATTACTTTTTGGCGCTCTTGTTTCCGCTGTTTCCGTGTACTCCGACGCTGTCTGTGGTCTTACATGTGGTCAAAGAGCCCTTCTTGACCAGGTGCAGCAAAACTGCAGTTGCATGGTCAGAAGGGCTCTTTTTCATGTTAAGGTTTTGGGTATTTTACCTCTGCAAAGTCTGAGAGGCAAGTCTTTTTACATCAGGCATATCAAATTTTATTATGCAATAGACAAAGAATAACCCGCTGAATGTAACATCCACTTAAGGGAACGACAAACATTTTCTCTGGTTGCACAAGCAGTCATTCTATCCGCTTAGCGCTTTCCGGAAGCATAGTCTCCCATATTGATGTCCAGCACTCCTCTGGGCGGCTGGATCATGGCATCCTCATACTGACACTTCCACTGGATCTCCCGGCTCATCTGTCCATTCTCCACACCATCTACGGTTTCCCCATCCTGAATGGGGTTATCATGCTCCAGAATATAGGACGCAACATTATAGGCGTGGTTTACCACCCAGTTGGGGTCCATGCCATGGAAGTGGTACTGGAGATCCGGCAGAAACAGAGTGCTCATGCCCACCGTGTCGATGAGCATATCTTCGGTGCCCTCAATGTTGAAGAAGCGGACATTGACGCCAAAGCGGATGAACCGATCCGAGCCTTCAATCTGATGGGAACGCACATCCTCCGCCAGCAGGAGCTTGCCGCAGTTCTGGAAATAGAACGCCTCACAGGTGGGGTACAGCTCCGCCAGGGCCTCCACGAAGTCGGCGTCCAGGTTTGCCCGCTCCAGCGCTGGAAGCGCCGCAGCCAGCATATCGGTGGCCACGACCTGATACCGACACTCTTTGAAGATCCGCTCCCGGTCCTCCTGGCAGTCCCACATCTGGCTCATCAGGAAGGCGTCAAAGCCTTTGCCCTTGAACTTGTCGCATTTCATCACCATCAGCTGCATCGGGCATTTGCCATCCTGAAATTCCGCGATATGATCCAGGGCGGCAAAACCGGCCATCTTTTTATTACGGCAGAAACACTCTACAGCGCCAATGTGCTTTTCCATCACAGCGGTCATTTCATCCTTGTCCGGCATGTCCACCGGCTCTTTGAACAGCATCTGAATGAGATAGGGGCCACCGGGCTGGGGGCCTTTTTTGTCATCCAGGTTCTGCCGGAAAACTTGATTGCTCATACTTGTCCCTCACTTCTCCTGATGGCATCCGCGATCTGCCTGCTGGCGGCATCTATGTAGAGATACACCCCATCCCGGTCGCAGTGGTATAGGTTGGAATAACTCGTACTCTCATTGGGGCGGATAGGATTAGGCTCCACCACCTCAGTGGCTTCCAGCAGACCGACACCCAATTCTGCCGCAGCGACAAGAGCCTTTTTCAGCACCGCAAGCTGCCCATCGCTCCAAACTCCCTCCAGATCTTCCAGCACCTTTGGTTCCTGCTCCAGATCCCGGAGGAGCTGTGTGACCTGATCCCGAGACAGGTACACACCGGAGCAGTAGTTTTCGATGATCTGATTTTCTTCCGGATTGGGAAAGGCTGTTGGCACCACCTGCGCCCATGGGGTGAAGTACCGGACATATTCCGGCTTCTCCTCCATCAGGAGGGAAAAACTGCTCCCTCTGGTGTAATAGTAGTCCCGGAAGAAGCCTTGGATCACCGCAATGTAAAAGCCATGGCTCTTATCAAATAACTCATCAGGCTTTGTCTCCGCCCCGACTCGCAGGGTGTCCAGATATTTTTCCGCGTAGAAATCCTCCATTCCGTGCTGTGCGGCAAGGGCCAGCACCTTTTCCTCCTGCCCCTGCTGTATCCAGGTAAGCGGAGTGAAATACCATTCCCGCATTTCTTCCGGTGAAATCGGGTGAAAACTTACATCATATCCCATAAAATCCCTCCTCAGTAATCCAGTAAAATGGGCACCCGCTGTTCCTCGGCAAACCGCATGGCCCGCCAGAACATGGAGAAGGCAAATTTGGCCAGGGATTGGGTGTCATACTGAGTGTGTTCCGGGATGTCCGCCTTGCTATACTGTCCATTCGGGCCCACGGTCCCGTCTACTGGATATCCCTCCGTGTCTGCCCAATCAAGGATGGTATCCTCATCGGCCTGCCACGCCAGCTGGTTCAGCTTCTCCAGCTCCTTCCGTAGTCCGCCCAGGGTGGCGATCATCACCTGATCATCGGTGGGCAGAGGCGCCTGAAAGAAAAAGGCATCCGCCAGAGGCAGCCACCAAGTTGCCCCACGGAACAGGGACCACACTCGCTCCTCATCCGATCCAAGGCGGGCGATCAGAGGATGCTCTCCGAAGTTCCAGTCCTTCTCCACAGTGGGGGGCACCGGCTCATCATATGTATGGCAGGCGGCCACCAGCAGCATAGCGCCGAAGGCATCCCAATCCGGCTTGTCGGTGTAATAAGGTTTCTCATTATCTTCAAGCCAGGGAGCGTAGGGGGGCTGGCCCGGCTGAGAAATGGCGCTCAAGATCTGATCCCGCCAGTTCTCCACTGCCGCCTGGACCTCTGCCGGGGACAGTTCTTCCTCGTTATCAGCAGGTTCTCCATCCGGCGTGATCCGGTTAAAGGCGTATCCGTTTTCCTCCGCCCACTGCTGAACAACAGTTTTCCAGTTGTGAGAATAGTACCGGGTCAATGTTCCGGCGTAAATATCAAGTCCCATGGCAATACCTCCCTCAAAGTTCCCCGCAAGGTATCCTTGCATTTTCATAGCAGGAAATCAGCTTCTCCAGCCATTTGTCCGAGTAGCCCAGCCGTTTGCTGTCTGCAATCAGTCCAAAGTCGTCAGAGATGTACCCTGCCAACTCATCATTCTCCGATTTTTCGTAGACGGTGATGTATGCTTTCTCCTCTATTTCTCGGGTATCAGCAACCGTTTTTCCCTTTTTCAGTTCTTCGAGAGCCTGATAAACCCTGACCCATTCACTGTCAAAAGGATCACTGTCTCTTTGATCTAAGAAATCGTCTATATCGAGTTCTTCATAATTGATTTGGCTCAGTTTATCAAGCAGCTCATACATTTGCTTCTCCCACATAAATTTCACCTCTTATTCCCACTCAAAGGGTTCCTTTAAGTCATATTTCTCCATGATCTTATTTTCCAGAGCTTCATAGGCATCCATATCCTCTGGCTGCGCTGGAATACCC
>UMHJ01053084.1_pt1 | contig 74927 bp, 54 predicted proteins | sample 1965511 | NCBI WGS metagenome assembly UMHJ01 (sample SAMEA4836096, study PRJEB28245) | human gut metagenome | biome: gut microbiome; material: fecal sample | place: Denmark | collected 2008
GAAGGCAGAGCGGAAGGCAGAGCGGAAGGCAGAGCGGAAGGCATAGCGGAAGGCAGAGCGGAAGGCAGAGCGGAAGGCCTGGAAGCAGGACGGCAGGAAGAGCGCCGGCAAAATGCAATCCGGATGAAGGCAAAGGGATTCCCCGCTCAGGACATTGCAGACATCACCGGACTGTCTCCGGAAGAAATTGACCGCCTGTAAATGGAGACATTCGCATCTGATGGTCTGCTAATTATTATGCAGCCTTACTGCCGAAGTGCAGAGCTGCGCAATGGTTTCCCGGTGGGTGATCAGGATCAGCGTCTTGTCCTGTACCTGCCGGGAAAGTCGTTCCAGCAGCTTCCGTTCCGTTTTTTCATCCAGGGAAGAAGTCGGTTCATCCAGCAGGAGGATGCTTCCGGGGCGGAGCAGGCCGCGGGCAATTGCAATCCGTTGTGCCTGGCCTTCACTGAGTCCTGCCCCCTGTTCACCACAAAGTGTATCCAGTCCTTCCGGTAAGGTCATGACAAAATCGGCAACAGCCGTATGCAGAGCAGCCTGCAGTTCAGCTTCCGTTGCCTCCGGTTTTCCCAGCAGCAGGTTATCCCGGATCGTTCCGCTGATCAGTGTGTTTCCCTGGGGCACATACGACAAATTGCAGCGGGTGAGGGGAGACACCTCTTCCCTTTCTTTCCCGTTATAGAGTGTCACAGACCCGCGGTCCGGTTTCAGCAAAGCCAGCATCAGTCGCAGCATTGTACTTTTTCCGGCTCCTGTCTCACCGACCACAGCCGTAAGACTTCCCGGCAGGAAGTCGTGTGAGAATCCCTGCAAGACTTTGCGGCTGCTGCCCGGATAGGAATAGTCCACGTCCTTCAGGCAAATACCCAGTCTGCCTGGTAACCGGACCGCTTCCCCCTGTTCTTCCGGCGATAAGGATGAAAGCTCTTCCAGCCGTTCGGTGGCAGTAAATACCTGGATAAAAGCCGGAATCTGACGGCTGAGTTCCACCATGGGACGCTGCACCTGGGCAACCAGCTGCAGAAAGGCGGTCATCATACCGAAGGTGACCGAACCGTCGTACAGACCGAATATCCCCCATAAGAAGGCGGTTGCATATCCGGCGGCAAAGCCTGTCTGTACCATGATCCGTGAGAAAATGGAGAAGTCCGTACGCCGCATCACCTTCCTTTGCAGATCAGCCTGTAAGCCAGCCAGAGCCTGTTCGGCCTGTTCCGTATACTCCAGTGTGCGGATCAGGATGCGATGCTGTATCTGTTCCTGCAGGTGACTTTGTACCTGACTGTCCGTGGTACGGATTTCCCGTGAGAGCCGTCTCATCCTGCGTACATACGTTTTGCTGAAGAGCAAGGCAACCGGCGTGATGAACAACAGCAGTCCCGTCAACTGGGGATCCAGCCGGTAGAGAAAATACAAAGCCCCTGCCAGTTGTACCCCTGTGGCAAAGAGCGCCGGAATGTTCCGGCACAAAGCAGCCGTAATGACCGGTACATCCTCTACCAGACGGTTGAGCATATCTCCCGAATGCAGTTTTTCTCTTCCCATCCAGCGGCTTTCCAGAATACGTCCGAAGAGCTGGTGGCGCAGCCGGTTCCGGAAGCGGATCTCTATCCGGCTTCCCTGACGTGTGCTGATCACTGACAGCAGCAACTGGGCGATGATACATCCGATCAGACAGGCGATACCTGTATACAGACTGGCTTCCGTATGGCGGGTGACAATGTCAATCAGATACTTGCATACCCAGACGAAGCAAAGTGACACACTCACCTGCAGGATGCCGGTCAGTCCGTTGAGTACAGCAGGCAGACGGAATCCTTTGGAAGTTTTCCACAGCCAGCCCAGGCATTCCCTGAGCCGCATTTCCTTATCCCTGTCTCTATACATGCAACCTCCTTTCTATCCGGCAGATGGCCAGCAAGTATCGCCGCAGCGGTCGCAGCCACATCCATAACCAGGCTTTACACTGTTCTGTTACGGATGTACAGCGGATGTAACGGCCGTTGCGGATAATTTCTATGACGGTTCCGCAGATCTGGTCCCGGCTACACTGTTCGGTAGCCTGGAGGTTGCCGTCGCCCATCAGGGTCATTTCATTATCCCGGATGGCAATGATCCGGTGAAGGATATATCCCCTGTCCGGAATCCGGGCCAGCACGATATCCCCTCTGTGAACCGTTTTTTTCTTTTGCAGGATGATGCTGTCCCTGTCGCCTGTGATAAAAGGAAGCATGCTGTTTCCCCTGGTCCGCAGTTTTACCCGGTGTCCTGTCTGGAGCAGGCTGGTCACTTCGGAAAGCATACTTTCATTAGGAAGTGTGATTTTCAACTCCGAATTTGGTTGGTCTGTCATGTACTGTCTGAAAACAAACATGGATTCCATACCGCCGGACAGTCCGTAAAGACTGTCCGCGGCAGGAATCCATGAACCTAATTTAATTAAAAATCTGAATTATTCTCCACGGGTGATAACGGCACGGCTCAGACGAGGATCATCGTAGAACATGTTATCCACTCCACCCTTGTAGTCCATGCGAAGCTGTGAAGCCGAAACGCCGAACTCTTTGGTCAGGCAGTCGAATACAGCCTGTGCACGTTCCTTGCTCAGCTGTTCGTTTCTCTTCTTGCTGCCGGTACCGGCATCTGAGTAACCGGTGATGGTATATACCGTATTCGAGTCGGATGACTTGATTACTTCAGCCAGCATACCCAGGTTTACACGTGCTTCGTTTGACAGTTCACTCTGTCCCATGGCGAAGACAATCAGGCTTCCGGAAGCAACCTTCCTGACAGCCACTTCAGCTGCTTTCTGGTTACCTTCAGCAATGGCCTTCTGCAGACGCTCGTTTTCTTCAGTCAGTTTGTTCAACTGAGCCCGCATGTCATTGATGGCAGCATTGTCATAACGGGTAACCGTCTTGCTGCGATCCCATCCGCGGCGTTTGAACTTGTAAGTCAGACCGACCGTTGCTCCCAGCAGACCGTCAAATTTGGCCTGTCCGATTTCCCCGTCAATGGCATCATCCACCAGAGAAGCCCGCAGGTCAATGTTGGCATCCAGTGCATCACACAAGCGGAAGGAGTTCAACCAACCTGCACTCAGCGTGATGTTTCCGGCTGTCGGTGCTTCCCAGGTACGCATGTAACCCACACCTGCATAGAAACTGCTGTTCCAGATACGTTTCTCCTTGTATCCGCAGAACAGGTTGGACAGGTTGAACATCACATCAGCCCGTACGTTGTAGTACTTGAACTTGGAGTAATACATACCCTCTCCCCAGTCAGGCACCTGTTCTCCGGTGGAGTGAGCTGCTCCCCAGCGGGTAGCTCCCCGAAGAGAAAGGCCGTTGTACATCAGTCGCATTCCGATGCCCGGAGTAAACCATTTGCCGACAGCAATGTCCAGAGAGGGCGAAATACGTTTGCCGAATCCGACCTGTTTGTCATGGTCTCCGAACATCACCTGCGGTCCTGCGCCCACCGTGATGAACCAGTTGTCCCAGAAGTGGTTGGTTTCCACTTTATATTTGTCTTCGGTGTATTCCACTTTTTCCGTGATATCACCGTTTTGTGTTGTCTGCTCCGACTGAGCCAGAGCAGGACTTGCAGCTGCTAAGGTAAGGGCTGCAAAGATTGATTTTTTCATCATAACATTATGTTTTGATTAATGTACTTTTATTTATTTCGCATCTGTTACGAAAGATCCGCTTGTGATGCTGGAGTTCATCCATTCCAGACGCTCGGTATAAGCCTGTTTCATCGTTGCTATTGCTTCGTCGAAACTCATATCTTCATCGCCGTTGAAAGCTGAGCCTACAGAATTTTTCAAACCAACAAGAGGCCACATGGCATAATTGAACTGCTCTGATACCTTGTTTAAGGCGGCAAATTCATCTATTTTGGCAACTACACTCAGCAATTGCGGATAGATGACGCCCCAGCGTTCCTGTACCTTAGCACGGAAATTTGTATCCTTGAAAAGGAGAGGATACCACATATAGGGCTGGTCGTTTACATAATCATAATCACCCCATATTCCTGGTATTCCATGGTATTCAGCCAATTTTGATGCGCCATAAAGCCATTCATTATTTTTACGACATGAGTAAGTACCGCCATACTTATTGTTCATGGCCTGCACTTTATCGTAATTGATAAATGTCTGCCAGTCAAAATCCCAAACAGGACCTGCAGTCAGTTTGCCGTCACCATCAATGAGCATATATACACTCTTCGGGTGTTTGTATTCGTCGTTGAATGTAAGTTCCTGAATAAAGAAGTAGTCGATTACCGAGTTGATATCCAAATCACTATAAGCAGCCTCATAGTTTCCGGCCTCCAGATTGGATTCTACTGCTTCTATTCTGGCCTTCACCTGATTGAAGATATCGGCACTATACTTAGTGACCTCGTCCTTGAACATACACGGCAAACCGCGTGCAGTACGGAATTTGTCCACCTCGTCATAGTTGTCGTCAAATTCAAGCAGATAACCGCAATCGGCCATCGTCGGATTTGCATTGCCGTCATCTATGATGTCTTCAATGCAGTCTTTGATATCTACACGGTCGCCGTCAATCTTTATCTGCTCGCACAGATAATAGTTTCCGACATGACGTCCGTCCATCACAACTTCCACACTATATCCATGAGGATTCCATCCAAGTCCATCGGCATATGCATTTTCTGTCTGATGAGCTACTTCGAAAGCTACAGCATTGCGCAACATAGTACGATCCATCCAGTTGGCAAGAAGCACCCAGCGTTTATGTTTTGGCATACCTAAAACAGATGCCTTACTAACCAATTTAATGGCAAAAGGTTTTTTCGGAAACTTCTGTGTGGAATTGCCACGCAAACGGATTCCGCAAAGCGCCTCTTTCATATCCACAGAACCATCAGCGTTATATACCGCCATTTTATCTGTTTTTACCCAGTCGGCATCTTTAGAGCGTACGTTAATACCTGCTTCTTCCCAGGATTCACTTCCGCCGCCACTCTGTGTCAGCACAACCACCGGCAGGCCGGAGTTGGTGACAACAATGGTAAACGTTCTTGTTTCTTCTCCGTTGGAAAGCGTATAGAGCACAGGCTTACTGAAATCAACTTCACTTACACCACTTGTCTGCTCTACGCCATCTATCTTAACAGTAGTACCATCGTTCACTGCAAAGGTAGGCTTCAGATTGAAGTTATATAGATAAGGAATACAACCGGTTATCGTCTCACCGTCAACAATCAACTCCTCCGAAGCACTGTCTACAGGCCTTGTAGCATTGCCATTGAATACCAGTTTCTTGTCCAAAATTTTGCCAGCATTATTCTTTGCCTCGAAAGAGAACGATGTAAATACAGGACGATTAGTTACCTCCATGTCGCCTTCATAGTTCTCCAGCGAAAGCGGGAACGTATAACAGGTATTTGCAGCAAAGTCCACCAATGCTGTGCGGGTAAATTCAGCTTTGAACTTCTGTGTAAGGATGATAATTTTGATTTCATCACCCTGACGGATATCCGGCGCGCAGGTAATATAGCCGGTGTAAGACTTACCGTTTGCAAGATCCGGCATATCGCTCCACACCATGGTCAGTTCATTGGCGCCGGTAGCATCACCGGTCCATGTAACAGCCTTTGATGTGGCATCGAAAGTGAATTCACCTCCCAACCGACGTCCTTCAGGCAAAGTCAGTATAATCTTCTCCAGCTTATCTCCTTCCAGAGCTGTTCCCGTAGCATCGATATCAAATCTCAGCAAAGAAAACAGATGCTTGAACTCAAACTCATATCGGCCCTCGTAAGTCTTGAAAGTAGGTGTACCCACCTTATAGTCACCTTCCAGCTTTCCGGTAGTCAAGTCAAAAGTCTGTTCCAGCTTCAGGTTACCATTCAGGGAAGTTACTTCAGAAGTGGCATTATCGGCTCCATACGGATAATAGGCATACGTAGGATATTCACCGCTTGCCAGCGTTCCATTAAATTCAGCTTCTGCCACATTACCGGTATTGGCAGCTTCAAACAGGGCATTTTTTGTACCCTTATCACCATACACACCTATCTGGTCCTTGGGAGACCACAATATTCCGGAAGTATCACCCGATGAAGAATTATCCACACAGGTACGTGTCTGTATTCCGTCATCCATACGGGCAAGAATAGTCACATTCCCGTTAGATGAATTCTTTATCAGTTCCTCTTCCTGACAGGAAACCATTCCCAACAAGCATCCGGCTATGATTGCGTAATGTTTTATTTTATAGCTCATCGACTTATTTTTTATAACCCAAAATCTTCACGGACCAGTTTGGTCCATGAAGATTTTACGGCATTATTATTTGTCCCAACCGATAGCGTTTCCGCCGTTGTTGTAGCTGGCATCATAACTCGGTGCAGGAGTATTTCCTGTAGGTTTCTTACGTAAAGCAAACTTGAAGTTATTATCAATAATAGTCTGTAACAACAAATCTGATTTATACGCCTGTCCAGTTGTTCCACGGTTTGCAAAGTTCATGAAAATAAGTCCTAATCCAGCATTTTCTGCACGGTTTTGGAGTTCATCAATACCTAACTGGTTGAGGTCTTTGGTAAGAGTTTCAACATCAATATGAATATCGTGAGTTCGATCCCAAAAATCATGTTGATCGGTACACCATCTATACTCTCCTCCTAAATCATTCATAAACCATGTATTATGATTTTCAGACTTATATGCATCTAAACTCTTTTTAAAGAGATCTTTAATATATGCCACCTTATTTTCTTTTGAATCTTCTGCTTTATATTTTTCAACTTTATCCGCAAGTCCTTCCCATTCAGAACATGTATTTTTATCCGTTTCTGTCACAGTTGTAACTTCTTGGTATAACCATTTTAAGTTTGTTGCGTTAAACGGATTTCCCCAAGGCATATCAAGTCCTCCCTCAACATAAGGAACCAACCATTGGGTATATAACATCGGAGCTGATGTGGTAAGGCCATTTACCATTTCGTCTTCGTTATAGTTACATTTAACAACAATCTTACCAAATACATCACCCAAAGTTGTATTAGGAGTTATTTCTTGCTTATATATAACATCTTCAGAAATTCCATTTATTGTAGTCTGTAAAGAAGTCATCCAATCCTTCTGAGATCCAGAACCACTATTATATGTAATCAATACAAAAGCAAATTCATTTTTGCCTTGTGCCTGTGAAGTCTTCAAATAATTAGAAATTTCATCAAGAACAGTTGTAAGCGGTTTATTTATTCTCGATACATTTAAATCACCTCTATAGTTTCTTTGAGTCTGCAAAATAAACGCACGGACACCGTCCTTGTACTGCTGTTCAATAGTTGTTGCTTGATAAGGATTTGAAGCACCATTTTCTGCGGTTTCTGCAGTCATCTTACTACCGGGTATAGAAAGCTCTGTCAAATAGATATTCGGGTCGAGCGAGTTCATCCAGTAAGCTGTTTCAAAATCAGTTTTCAAAGCTGGCAATGTCACATGGTTCACTTTATGTTGAGCTATGGTAAATGATTTACCATCGCTGCCAACCAATGTTTTATGTAAAGCGCCTTTAGTTGTTGAAACTGTAATCTTGATATTCTTGGAATCAATTTCCTGAGTAGGCAGCATGAAAGCTTTAACATACAATTTCTGGCCTTGTCCCAAGGTTACAAATTTCGTTTCACCGTCTTCTTTCCAAGAACACTCTATTGACAAATTATTTACAACCTTATCGCCATCTTTAGACGAGAAAGTCACAGTACTTCCCTCTGTATAAGCTTCATCAGTATCACTACCCTGTGTTATCTGAGCATGGAACTGGCCTACAATTGGGGTTCCGTCTGTTGTTTCCACATTAATATTAGTAAGCGTCAGCGATTCATTTGTATTTGATGGTCCCTGAACAACTATTTCAAGTATTGTAGAAAGAGGTTTGAAATGCAAATCAATATTTGTTCCAACTTCGGTATTAGACTTTTTCTGACCACGATAAGCATACATAAGGGCCAATTCGGTATTAATATCTGCTTGATAGTTACCGTCATTATCCAAATAAAATTTCTTAACATCCTGATTTACCGGTATCTCAAGATCGAAGAAACCTGTAGATTCAGTACCCTTCACACCAGAAGATGGATAGAATGCATAAAATTTATGTAAATCTTCACTACCCCATTGCAAACCTGCGTCTCCAATTCTAGTTACAGCGGTTGCAGTAGAAGAATAGGGTTCTGTTGTAGGAGCAGATATACGATAACGTGCTAGTTGTGAAGTTGGCATTGAAGCCTGTGGACAATAGATAGCTATTTCATCTCCATCTTCCCAATAAACAGGAAAAACTCTATTTACTGCATCAGGTTCTCCATAAATTGTTCTTGACTGAATATCTTCAGGCAAAGAAGATCCAAAAGTTATCTCATCTCCAGTTTGTACAGGATTTTCAATAGTATTTATTTCATTTTCATCCTGACAACTTGCTGTAAATAATAGGGTAACAGCAGCTAAAGAATATAATATTTTTTTCATAATCTTATTTCTTTTCATTTTTAATTAAAATGATGAAGTGGATGTGTTTTGATCATCATCCCACCCGGTACCAGTAAAATCCTGACTATTTCCAAATCCATGTCCTTCAATAGTCACACCTTTATCGTGACCATCTTCTGGTTCGAACACCGAAGCCTTCATAAAGCCTTGCTCCAACTCCACTTCCGCATGTTGGGTTTGTGGAGCTTCATACTTTTTTTGAGTTTTCATACTATTGTTTTTTGTTTTAGTTTTTAGTTAATACTCTCACTTCTTTTTTCTTAGTTTACATGAAACTGTTTTGTCTTTTCTGTCTTTTCTCTTTCTAGTTTTACCTCCGTTTTTTAGTTGTTATTTTGAATGATTTTTATATCCGTATTTATAGCCATAGCCGTAACCATAACCATATCCGTAGCCATATCCATATCCGTGACGTTCCGGATCTGCACCATTCAGTACCAGAGCCATGTTCTTCAGTTTCTTTTCCTGATAGAGTTGCTCGATGTCGGGCAGCTGACGACGGTCCAGTTTGCCTGCACGCACCACAAAGATGGTCAGGTCGGCAATACGGTTGGCAATGGTGGCATCGGCAATGATACCTACCGGTACATTATCGGCGATGATGTAATCGTAGCGGGTGCGAAGTTCCCGGATCAGCTCGTCCAGACGTTCATCCATCAGCAGTTCGGCCGGATTGGGAGCGACGGTTCCTGAGGCGATCAGGTCGAAGTCTTCCCGGCGCTGGATGATGTCATCTATGCGGATGGTGGAATCGGACAAATAGTTGGTGATACCCACATGGTGATGTCCATAGTGGCGGCTCAGGGTTCCCTTGCGGATGTCCAGGTCGATCATGATCACGCGCTTTTTGGTGTAAGCCAGACTCATGGAAAGATTGCGGGCAATGAAGGTCTTTCCGGCGCCTACGTTGAATGAGGTGAAAGTGATGACCTGCACAGGGTTGTCTTTCCGGGAGAGGAAGGCCATATTGGTACGCAGGATGCGGAAAGCTTCGGATACGATGTCATCACCCTGTTCCCGGACAGTGGGTGCATTCTTGTCGTGATGTTTCTGGCTGGACTTGTCGAGCGGTATTTCACCCAGGTAAGGTACACTGACTGCTTTTTCCAGATCCTTGCGGCTGTGAACGCGGGTATCCATGAACAGAATGAGGAGGAAGGCGGCTCCCGGCAGGGCGATACCGATAAGGACACCGAGCAGAAGAATGCGGTTCCGGTTCGGGGAAATCGGGAAACTGGTACTTTCTGCACTGTCAATGACCCGGGCATTGTTGTCGGCCATGGCCTGTGACAGGGCATTCTCTTCGCGGCGGTTAAGCAGGAAGAGGTAAAGAGCTTCCTTGATCTTTTGCTGGCGCTCGATGGAAAGCATCTGGCGCTGCTTGGTCGGAATGGCAGCTACCCGGCTCTGGGCACGCTGTTCGCGGCTTTGTGCGTCGTTGCGCTTCACGTTGATGCTGACAATCATATTGTCGACGGCACGGATGATGCTTTGCTTCATGGCGTGCAGTGTGTTGTTCAGTTCTTCCACTACGGGGTTCTTGTCGCTGCTGTCGCTGATCAGCCGGTCGCGTTTCAGCTTGGTGGCATTGTAGGCCGTGATCTGGGTCTCAATGTTCATGTCGCTGATGCCTGTATTGGCCGGGATCAGGTCAGTTTCTTTCTTGGGGTCGGTGAGATATTCCTTGATATACCTGGCCAGGCGCAACTGGGTTTCCAGTTCCAGAGCGTCAGCATTGTATTTCTGCGATTCACTCATGTACATGCTGGCCGAGGAAGCAATGTCTACCACCTGATTGTCGCGCTTGAAGGATTCCAGATCTGATTCAACATCGCCCAGTTCCTGACTGATAATGATCAGACGGTCATTGATGAAGTTGGCGGTGTTGATGGCTACCTGATTCTTATCCTTAATGGCTTCTTCGTTGTAGACGTTGATCAGGGTATTGAGGATGTCTTCGGCCCGTTTGGGGGAGTTGTCTTTCAGCGAGAGCGTGAGGATAGACGATTCGTCTTCTTCCTGACGGATGCCCAGATTTCCCTGATAGCGGGCAGCTACACCGTCAAGAGGCTGTTTCCGTACCTTGATGGGAACATTGGTCCAGGCCTTGCTGAAGAAATTGGTCGGGGTAATCACCAGGTTTCCGCTGCGAAGTGACAGGGTGTCGTTCAGCCGGACCTGGTATTCGGACTTTTCCTCTTCCCGGATAAAATCAGACAACAGTACAGTGGTACTGTCCTGTATGGTTACGGTAAAGCCAAGGTATTGTTCCGGAAGCGCATCGGGGAAGCTGACATTTACCGGAGACTGTGTATACAGTTCGTCGTAGTGAAGACCGCTTTTCTTCTGGTAGCTGATGTCGGCATGAACACGCTGTACCACTTCCCGCATCAGTTTCTTGGAACGGAACTGCAGGATTTCGTTAGCCACGTTCACTTTGTTGATGAAATTGTCGTAACGGTCCAGTCCGGCGGTAGAAGTCTTGTTCGAAGGATCTTTGATGATCACGGTTGTTTTTCCGAAATAAACTTTGGGTGAACTGGCGTATTGATACCAGGCGATACCGCCGCATATCAGTACGGAAAAAAGAAACCACTTCCATTTGGAAGTCAGGTACATGAGCAGGTCCAGTACGTTGAGGCTCTGCTCATTCTTGTTTACAGAGGATGGATTTGTCTGCATGTCGTTTGAAAGTCTGGTTATTGTTATTTAAGAGCCCACATCAGCGAGCAGACGGTTGTCACAAGAGAGAGCAGGACGGTTACGACCTGGAAGCCGCGGTCTTCGTTGTCTTTCTTGCGATACTTCGGTTCTACATAGACGATGTCATTTTGCTGCAGGTAGAAGCAGGGAGAGTCGAAGATATCCTTGCTGCGCAGGTCATGAACGAACATCTGGCGTTCGTTGCCTTTTTCACGGATCACGGTCACGCGGTTGATCCGGGCTTTGGCAGTCAGGTCTCCGGCATTGGCAATCGCTTCCAGCAGCGTGATGCGGTCACCATCGCAGGTAAAGGTACCGTTGCGTCCTACGGCTCCCAATACGGTGTATTTGAAGTTCAGGACATCAATGGTGACAAGGGGATCCTTGATGTAGTTGCTTGCCTTGATCTGATTCTCAATCAGCGATTTTACCTGGCTGACAGACATTCCGTCTACATGAAGTTTTCCGAGAATCGGGAAGTCGATGTTGCCTTCCACATCGACAAAATAACCTTTTTCCTTGCTCCCTGAGGCATCGGATGCCGAGACATTGCCGTTGCGGTCTATCTGGAAATTTCCTCCCTGAATATTGAACGGGATGGCAAGTTCCGGATTCTTACAGCTTACCGTGATGCCCAGGCGGTCACCGCTTTGCACGACTACTTCATGGTTCGGATCGAAAGGATATTTTTCACCCATCTGCATGTCAGACAGGTAGACGAAATCCTTGCGTGACGCACACGACGAGAACAGCAAGGCAATCATCAGGCTTAAAAAAACGAATGTTTTGTTCATGAGTTATGTTTAATAAGATTGATTAATTCGGTTGATTTCATGGTGGCATAATTGAGCAGCTTCACGGTCAGGCCGACATTCCAGCATGCCTACCGGAACGCGGGTTGCGATTTGTATCAGGATGTCACACAGCTGCCCGTAAAGGTGTGAATCCTGCCGGATGGCCGAGCACCCGGGAAGCAGGTCGATAAAGGCTTCCGTATCCTGATGGCTGTGGAATCGGTTGACCGGTGCCTGTTTCAGACGCACGATTCCACCCACGGGAAAATGCCGGTTTTTATAACACGGGGTTTTCCCGCTCCACGGAGTGCCGTAAACCAGCACCTGACCGTCTTGAAGGCGGAGGGTGGGGTTATCGTCGTTCAGCAGTTCGCAATTGGGTAAGACGGAAGTCCACAGGGCTGCATGTGTACTTTTCCCGGTACCGCTTTTCCCCAGGAAGAGGTAGCCCATCCCGTCTGTATATACAGCAGAAGCATGGATGGAAACGGCTTCCCGGTTGAGAATGGCCTGTGAAAAGACAATGCGCAGCATGGAGCTGAGTATATGTCCTGCATAGGGATCCGTCCAGAGTATTGTCGCCGTAGCCTGAGTAAATTCTCTGTCAGTCTGAAGGATATGCTGGGGACCTTCCGGCCAGGGGCTGATGCTAACCTGATATCCTCCGGAAAAGGCATACAGACTGGTATAGCCAATATCATTAAGGGTCCGGTCCAGGAGGGTGGATGCAGTTTCTATTTCCGGTCCGGCTTCGGATAAGACTGTCAGTTGGAAAATGGATTCTTCCTGCGGTTTCTTTTCGCACAGAAAGGGACGGAACGAGGGCAGCAGCCTGTCAGCATCCTGTCCGTCCGGGAGTGAGAGACTGAAAAAGAATCCGGCTACACAATATTGAGATTCTGTCATGATTTGAATTGTCCGGTTAAAAGATTCGTAAAAGTCCAAAATGCTTCCTGCGGTGCGTAGCGGCAGGAGAAACGGATATTGCCAAGGAAAGACCGGAAAGTATGAAACTTGCTGCTCCATTTGTTTTCGGCTGTATTCCTGCGTTGTGCGTGGTATAAACCGAAGTTTCCTCCCCGCAGAATAATTTCCAGCAACGGTTCCGGAGAAACAGTCTTTTCCGGATAGGGGAGACTGGAAGCAGGCAGACCCAGTTGTTTCACCAGAAAGGCATGAAGCAGACTGTTCCACCGGATGATTCCTGCTTTACGGCAGAGGTCATACAGGGCCTTGCCGTCAGTTTCCGTTTGCAGGCAGTGATAGGCACGTGTCAGGTCGCATAGCTGACGCAGACCGATTCCCCATCCGAAAGCATGCTTCATGATGTGCGTATTGAGCAGAACCAGATTCAGCAAAGGAGAGGGAATGGTTATTTCGGTTGGGTTTCCTGGTAGTCTGAAGCTTGTCAGATTGGCGGGATCCTGTTCCTGTTTATACAAGTATTTTCGAATGAACGGACTGTGCAGGTCGGTCAGACGCGTATGATGTTCTACGTTGACTCCTTTCCAATAATAGCAGAGACTGTCATCGGCTTTGGGAGAAATACGGCATCCCATCTGGCTGACCAGTGAAGCAGCCTGACGGCTTTCTTCCTTGTCGGAAAAATAAAAGTCAATATCCCCACATTCCCGCAGCAGCGGTTTTTCGTAAAAACGGGCGATTCCTTGTCCTTTCTGCAGAACGGGGTGCAGGCCGTTGGTGTGAAACAGTTCGTAAAGTTCGGTCAGTACCCGGTTCATCCGGAGATTGGCTCTTTCGATCCGGTCAATGGTTGCCACCCAATGAAGCAGTTGCTGTTCGGGTGGAAGCAGTTCGTCCGGAAGTTGGCACAATCCCTGATAGACGAGGCCGGTGACTGTCTGACGCTGAGCCAGGTTGAAAATCCTTTCCCAGCTTTCTGATGATCTGGGAAACAGGGAAAGATTTTCAGGAACTTTCTCCCAAAGTCCGGCACGCACCAGTATGAACAGGACCTCGGTGTCTTCTAATCGATCAGTCCGTACGCTTTCCATTGAGCCAATTGTTTTTTTACATCTTGAAGTGCTGTTTCACGGTCGACTTCATATATTTCGCACAGCCAGTCAGCCAGTTCTTCCGGAACAGTTGTTCCTTGAATCATCTGCTGCCATAATCCGGCAGCTGTTTCGTTCAGTGTGAAAACATCGGACAAGTCAACATTCTCCTGACGGGTGTTTACGATCATGTATTGCCGTCCGATTTTGCGAAGTCGCAGGTTGGATTTAGGTTTCATCTTTGTCTGGTTTTTGTTGGTAGGTTCCCTTTCGGGACAGGTTCAAAACTTTTTTCCGGAGAGGATGGACAGAACGGTCAGAAAAATGATCTTCGTATCCAGCCATAAGGTATGATGGGCCAGGTAGTCAAGATCCATTCTTAGTCGTCGTAACATCTTTTCCATGTTGTCGGTATATCCGTTGTAGAGGGTTGCAGGCGAAAACAGTCCCGGACGTAATTGATAAAGCAATTCGTAATCAGGATTGATCGCCTTGATCTGTTCTACAAAATATTTCCGTTCCGGACGAGGACCGACAAAACTCATATCCCCTTTGAGGACATTCCAGAGTTGGGGCAATTCGTCCAGATGGTGTTCACGCAGGAAACGTCCGACCCGTGTCAGGCGTTTGTCTCCCTGGCAGCAGAGAGCTGGTTTTCCGTCAGCTTCAGCCGATTCTTTCATCGAACGAAATTTATAGAGGATGAAGGGTTTACCCTGATATCCGATCCGTTCCTGGCTGAAAATAACCTTACCGCCGTTTTCTATTTTTATGACCAGATAAATGAGAAGGAAAAGCGGTGAAAAAACAATCATTCCTGTAATACTTCCCAAAATATCCAGTCCCCGTTTGATGCGGTTGATGGCTGGTGACATCATATCCCGGCATTTTTTGTTGTCTTTGATCATTTCGGCTTCTGACATAGACATGATTTTTAGTTTGGTATTATTCATAGGCTTTCATAGATTTTGAGACATTGATCAATCATTTTTTTCTGAGTAAATAGATTTTGAAAACGTTTTCCGGCATTCTCTGCATATTTCCGATAAGTGTTTTCATCGTGAGTCAGAGTCTGAATCGCTTCTGCCAGTTCACGGGCATTTTCAGGAGCTACGTTCAGGCCGGACTCTCCATGTGCATTGACCCAGGAAACCCCAGACTGAGGAATGCGGGTGGCTATCAAAGGTTTGCTGCATGACATGGCTTCAATTTGTACGATGCCGAACGCTTCGGTTTTCTGGATACTGCTCAGGCAAAAAACTTTGCAGGCACCATAATAAGCCGGAAGGTCTTCGTCGCTGATCCGTCCCAAAAGTTTCACTTTGTTCTGTACTCCCAGAGTTGCTATTTTGTTTTCCAGTTCATCTTTCAGTTCACCGGTTCCTCCGATCAGTATCACATACCTGTCGTCCAGATAGCGGGCTGCTTCTATCAGGTACCGGTATCCTTTGTAGGTGACGAGTCTTCCCAGTGAGAAAACAATGTTTTTCCCCTGATAACGCTGAAGAATGCTTTCTACGGCTTCAGGTGAAGGTTTCATGGCTTCTACACCAATAGGCAGGCAGACCGTTTTCTCCTGTACCTCTTTCAGATACGGTGATTCCTGGAGATATACCGGTGTTGTTCCTACAATCTTGTCTGCTCTTTTCAGCAACCAGTTCTGTAACGGCTTGTAAAATCTGAGCAGCATTTTCTGTTTCTGGATGTCGCTGTGCCAGTGAAGGACAACTTTCCCCTTGTAACCCGAGCAATATAACGCCAGACAGGCCATGGGGTCTGGATGGTGTACATGGATTACCGAATAGTTCCGGCTTATTTTTCTTAAGGTCAGAATCATAGCCGGTGAGATCATTGTTGCGGCGATTTTAGCCCATGAAGGACTTCCAATCAGTCTGGCATGTTCGTTGAGGGGGATAATCTGGCTATCCCCTTTGTCCAGTGCACACAACATATCACAATCAACCTTCCGCGCGGATAGACCGAGCATCAGGTCGTACATTACTTTTTCTACACCGCCTCTGATCGGGTAGAATTTTCCCAATTGCAAGATTTTCAGATCTTCTTGTTTCATAGCTTGAGGATCATTTGCCTGGAATACTTATTGTTTATACGTCGTCTTCTGTTCCTGTATCAGTTTCTTGTGCAGAATGATGGCATCCGGATAATTTCTGCGGATATATCCGCCAATGCTGTTATATACCAGTCCGAGACGAGTAGCGATGGATTTCAAATCTTCCGTCGTTGTCTGATACAGTTCTATTGCTTTCTTGTATTTCTTTTCACTTCGGTACATCGTACGTTTTCCCTGCTCATTCTGTCCCATTCCTACGATACTGATCAGTTCCGGTTCGTATTTATGCAGGTATTGGCGGAAACTTTCCGGTTGCAGGTTGAACTCATTGGCCACCTGAGCAATGGAACGTGGATTCTGTTTGATGCTGTTAATTGCATCCTGATATTTGAGTGAGGTACGTTTGGTACGGTTTCTGGCTTTTCTCAAGTCTTTCGGACTTTGGCTCTCGTCAGTTATTCCCAGATGATCCAGTACCAGATTTTTGTGCCATTTATGCAGATAAAAACGGAATCCTTCCGTAGTTACTCCTGTCTGATCTGCAATTTCTTTCAGAGTCATTACTGTATTTTTGTACAGGGTAAGTGCTTCTGCGTATTTATTGATTGTTTGGGCGGAAGGTTCATATTTCCGTCCGTTTCCCAGGAGTCCTCCTCTTTTTTTATACTTTTCTTCTTTCGCCCGTTTACGCATGGCTCTTTTTTGCTGAAGCACATCTTTGTGATAAAAACGTAAATGTTGCATCAGGCCACTTTCGGAGACTTTGAATTTTTCGGCAATTTCCGGTATCGTCATTTCCGTTGTACGGTAAAGTTCAACCGCATCCGTGTATTGCTGGACGCAGGAAGGGCGTGCCCCCCGGGGAATATTGTCATTGATACCCAGCCGTTCACGTATCTTTTGTCGCCGGGAAAGAATTTCCTCATAATGTATTCTCATGAAATTGGCTAATGCAGTACCATTCAGGCCGAATTTGCGGGCCACCTGTGAAATATTCAAGTCGATGTATTTCATCATGTCGCAAGCCTCTACTGCTGCTTTGTATCTTTCGTGAGACACACGGTTTTGTTTTCCGGCTGAATAGATTTTAATCGACTGCAAGTCTTCACTTTCCACTGGTATCTGATGCCGTTGCAGAACCAGTTCCCGCCAGTAACGGCGTAAGTAATTTTCCAAAGCACCGGGAGTAACTCCACAACGTAGGGCTATAATTCTTGTTGACAATGTGGTGTCAGCATACAATGTTACAGCCTTTTCGTATTTACAGTGAAGCGCATGCCGTTTTTTCAGCAATGCTCTTTCCTTGGCCGGGAGTTTTTCAATCTCGTCCAAATTCAGTTTGTTTTCCATGGTTTAAATATTGGCTGACGGATTCCTTTCTGTCAGCTTGTCGTATAAGTCCAGATAATCCTGATAGCGGTCTTCTTTCCGGAAGTTTTCCAAAGCATATGTTCTGCAAGGCTGCTGATAGTAAGCCTTTCCCCGTTGACTGATCAGGCGGGCTGCCTCCAGCATTTCTTTCACGTTTCCCTGAGGCACGATGAAACCAGTCTGATCCGTGATGACTTCAATACTTCCACCTGTGCGATATGTTACGACCGGTGTGCCACAGGCAATTGCTTCCAGATTGACGGTCGGGTAATTGTCCTGCCACGTCGGGTTGATGAATGCGTCAGCTGCAGCATATAGTTCTGCCAGCTGGTGAATATTTTCCGTACGTGGAATGCCCAGCATGTTTTTTTTAAGTTTTTTCTGTTGTTCCGGCCGGACTCCTACTAAAACAAGCATTTCATCAGGATGTAAAAAGTCGGCCATTTGAATACAATCATCAAATCCTTTTTCCCGGCTCCAGATACTGGCCACACCAAGCAGAATGTGTTTTCCGTTCAATCCATATTTCTGCTTAACCTGTTCCGGATTATAAATATTGAATATATTGGTATTGATTCCGTTATGAATCACATGAAACTGATTGTTTCGGAAGAAAGAATGCTGCATTTCTTCCCGGATCCATTCAGAAACCGGAACAATGGTCAGCTGATCCAGGGGTAGGGAAGTAAAAGCCTGTTTCTTGTCTTCATAATTTTGATGTGACCGGTCAATTAGCCAGCTTGCAGGAAACTCCTTCTTTTGTGGGCAATGTCCACATCCTGTTTGCCATTTGTTACATCCGGCATACGAGTAGTAATAACAGTGTCCGGTATACAGCCAGCAGTCGTGAACAGTCCAGACGACCGGGATATTACTTTTTGCCAGGAAATCAAACAAGATCTGATAGTTGAGGAAATAGCCGTGAATATTGTGAATATGAATCACGTCCGGTTTCAATTCCTGAATCTGTTTCACAAATAGTCGGGTAGCCTCGTTCGAAGCCAGTCCGTGCCGGTCAAACAGTCGGGTCTCCAAGCCATGCCAGATTGTACTCCATTTATTTCCGACCGGAATCACTTCCGACTGGCATGACTTGATTCCGTCACGTCCTTTGCTGTATGCTATGCAGCTTCTCCATCCGTGTTGCATAGCCAGTTCTCCGATTTCCTGCATAATACGTCCGGTTGACGTATTGACTCTCAGAACCGGATTAATCTGTAAAAGCGTTTTCATTAATGGGTTAAAGCAGTGAACAAGCGCATCCATTTGTCCATAACGGCCTGTTCAGAATAAGTTGCAACGACTTTTCGGGCGTTTTGAGAAAGCATTTTCCGATATTCTGTATCTTCCATTACTTCCATCATTGCGTGAGCTAGCTTTTCTATGTCTCCATTGGGAACGAGTAATCCATTCTCTCCCTGTCGGATAATATCTTTCGGACCACATTTAAAATCAAATGAAACGACCGGCAGTCCGCAAGCCATCGCTTCGATCATTACCATAGGAAATCCTTCATAATTGGAACTCATCACCAGCATGGAACTCTGGATGTATTCATTCCCGATTTGTTTAGTAGGTTTGTTTATCCGTACAGACTTTTGCAATCCTTTTTCTTCAATCATTTGTTGAAGCATTTCCTGCCATTCTCCCTGTCCGAAAATATCCAGGTTCCAGTCAGCAAACTTTTTAGAATGCTGTATCAGCTGCCAGGCTTCAATCAGACGGTCAAATCCTTTCTGATAATCCAGTCTTCCTACGGCAATTACCCTCTTTCCCGTTACGTCTGAATAATGTTCACTTACATGCATTGCAGCATTGGGAATGACTTCCATATTAGGCAATTTCCCCCAGTATTCCCGGTCTTCATTAGTCAGTACAACAAATTTGTCGAATCGGCGGACGATTCGTTCGTCCTGCCGGGTACGCCATTTATCAATCCATCCTAATATTCCTTTTCGGTTGTATTGTAAGCGGAAAAACTTGCAGTAATGTAATTCCAGAACCTTCTTGCTGCCATCTTTGATGGAAGGGATGAAAGATGATTCAGAAGGGTAGAGGGATATGACGATATCTGCTTTTTCTTGTTGAAGTAATGCCGTCAGTTTCTGTTTATGCACCTTTCTTTTACGAAGATATCCGGTGATCTTTTTCCATGCACCTTTTTCATTATCGTCTGAATAGTTTATGCCCAGATCTGTCATCCGTACATTTGGAGGAAACGGATAGAAGGGAGGTCTCTGATGCTGGTCGGTAGTAACAATGGAAACCTCCCAGCCCGGAATCCGGGAAAGGTAAGTAACCTTGTTCAGGAGGACACGCTCCATACCTCCGGGGTTATATGTGGAGTGGGTGCAATAGATGAGTTTCATAGATTGAGTAGCATTAGATTTCTTTTTTGTATTTTGTCTTTTACTTTCTTTAATCCATATTGACTGTTATGACTACTCATGTAAGGTTCCGCAACAGGTCATGTTTTGTTCGTCAAAGTTTTCTTTATCTTTCGAACTAAATACAAGGAAAAGAGCAAAAACCAAGAAGATATCTGTGGAGACTTTAAGCCATCCGACATAATTTACCAATAAAATCATAAGAAACATTATCTTATAATCTTTAAATTTCTTGATACAAGACCATGCGGATTTCCACATAAACAGGATAAATATCATGGTACCCATTAAGCCGAAATAAAAAATATATCGTAAATATCCAATATCTGTACCCATATAATACCCATGATAAATAGGTCCTGTATAATATGGATCTGGATTTGCTTTATCTAAAGGATTTACTGCATATCCGTCTCCAATCAACCAAGTTACCCAATTATCCGGAAAGACCACCATATGCTTCAATAAAATATCATTCGAACTGGTCTGCCATTTCCCTGTTTCCCACAAACTAAAGAAGCCTTCAAACCCAAATCGTATATTTTTATAGAAGGTATCATTTGTAAAATATAAATACATAAATACAGGGATTACCACACATAAAATACCTCCTAACCAAAGCCAAAGTTTCTGATTCTTTATATTTTGTTTCAAGCTAAAAAGATTTGTAGAATATATCCAATACACCAATGCAAGTCCTACTCCTACCGTAGTGGTACGAGACATCATATTCCCAATGACCGCAATTATCAAAAAAGAAGCAAGGTAAGTCACTACTTGTTTATGTGACAGTTCTTCTGCCTTAGATAAAATATAACCAATCATGACAGATACTGCGGAAAAACGTAATCCTGCCACATCCAGAGCCGCACCAATCCCCGATAAACGTGCCTCTTTCGTATTCCCCATAAACGCTTCTCCTCCCATAAAACTATCTACCCACGCCTGTAAAGGTGGATATACATCTTTAGTCCATGCAATCAGACACTGAATGACACATACCGCTATTAGTTGATTACAGATCAAACGCACATTAACATAACCATAGGCCGTATCGAGCCACCGCACTACAGTATAAGCTCCTCCCATCCATACCCACATGGAAACAAAATAGGTTAGAAACGAGTCATCCGGGGTATTATTAATGGTCATTGTAAGCAAACTGACTAACGATATTCCTAAAGCTAACAACGACAATACAAAGAAATCCTTATTTATACCAGCATCCCTTCTTTGTGCCAAGCGTTTTCCTAAAATCAATAATCCAATACCAGCCAATGCCATTTTAGTATTCACCCCTGGCAAAAAAATGGTTTCAAATGGGAAAAAATAAAAAGAAGTCAGGATAACCGATATAATATGAACCAAATACTTATACATAAGTTTGAGTCAGCAAATTTATAAGTTTATAAATTTTATCTATATAATATTTTATAAGCTATATGAAATAGCCAGTTGTATATCCACACCAACCAAAACTGATTTTTCCATGCACACCATTGCAACCACCGGCTGCGTCCCGATATATTCCGGTTTCGCAAAATAAAACGGTTTGCCTCCGGATACCATTCTTTCCACAAACGATAAGAGTTGACATCACCCATTAAAAGAAACGGGAACTTGGCCTCCAACTTTAAGAATGCGATCTCTTTCTCCAGTGTATTTCCATAGATTTGAATCAAGAGCTCTGATATTCTACTAACATTATGTTTCAACTCTACTTTATGCTTATCCGAATACACATTACTCATGGCTCCCGTATTCAGTTTTACATAATGATAGAAAGCTTTTGGAACATAAAGAACTTTATCGGCATGTGCAAACAAAAGCATCATGGTCATATCCTCTCCCATCCCATAGCCGGAAGGAAAGGAAACCTGATAATCTGTATAAAGATTACGTTTTACGAGTTTATTCCATACATTATACTTCATTCCTCCACCCAACATGGCTTTTAAAGCCTCTTGTGCAGTATTAAAAGAAGGCTGTTTCATATAACGCTCGTTCTTCTCAAAAGACAAGAACCAGTCGCACCATACAATATCTGCCTGATGGCTTACAGCCTCGGTATACAAAGTTTCCAGCATATCAGGCTCTACAAAGTCATCGCTATCACAATGAAAAATATACTCCCCCTGTGCCATCTGCAATCCAGTATTTCGGGCAGCCGGTAGTCCTTTATTGGTTTCATGAAGTGTAATTACCACACTATCTTGTCTTTGCGGATAGCTGGCGAGCACTTCCTGAAGCACTTCCATACTATGGTCGGGAGTCACATCGTTGACAAAGATATACTCCACCTCTTTTAAAGTCTGTTGCATCAGTGTTTCTGCACACCGACCAATAAACTTCTCTACTCCATAGATAGGGATAATCACCGAAACTTTATATTTCATTTTATATACTTCCTTATAATGCAATCCATCCTTTGCACAAGGCTCTATCCGACGTGAATTCATCGCATGAGTCTGGATTAAACCAGACTTTCGGAGCTATTACTACTTTTTTCGGATTGCGGTTCAAAAAAGCACTCCACCAGCTATACGTACTGTTCGAGATGATATTATGCTTGCACAGACTCATCAGCTGCATATCAAAATGACTGCCATAGCCATCTGCCGGATTTCCCTCTACCAGGGTATACTCTATCTCCTGAAAGTTTTCCTTCACCCAATCCACGTTATCAGTAAAGACATAAAACTTAGGGTGCTGCAACTTTTCCTTCATCTGTAGAATTGCTTTCCGATAATAGTCCATTGAGCAGGTATTCCGGTACCAGATACGGCTCTGATAATCTTTCCCTTTCCGTACATGAATGGCCACTGATTCGCATCCCTCTATTTCTTTTTTAAGACGAAGATTCATTTCATCCGTAAACGGCAGAAAAGTAAAACATTTCTTTATTTCATCGTCTACAGCTTCTACAATGGAAGCATTCAGAAAAACCCCGATAATATATTCATTCCGAGCCGTATTTGCCGGTAAAGAGGCATCAAAAGCTCCTGTAGTAGTTCTTACATTCGTAGACGAAGGGAAATACCTGCGACGTACTTTGGAACAAAGATCTGCTCCTCCTCCCCATAAAAATACCTTTAAACGAGAGGCCTGTTTTATTTCCGCATACGGAAAAATTGAATTCCATGCAACCTTTTCGTGTGCCAATTTAGCCGAACGATAAAAATCGACAGCGACCTTATAACCCTGCTTTTTCAAGAAGAGATAATAGCTGTATTGAAACATCCGGTTGGCAAGGCCACAAGCCATATTCACTATAAACCCCATCAGCTTTTAACTTTTAGATTTCCCTTTTACCATACACAAAATAACGAATTAAGATCTTGATACGCTTCCAAAGCGAAAGCTGATCCAATTCGTTCAAGCGGGTATAGAAAAACTCGAAATAAAATTTTTCATCAAAGAAAGGAGACTTCCGGTAATACTCCCACCAGATATCAAAATTCACGCTATATTTTTTCCATGGTTTATGACCGTTATAATGAATATTCCCTTGCTTCAACGCATTATCTATCTCTTCCTCAGAAAATAAATTCTGAAGTAAGGAGCGTTTTCTCATTGCAAACATATAGGAATAATCTGTCATATTGTATTCCATTGGTAAATAATAGATTTTATCTTTACAAACTATATTCAATATATCCTGGTCTTGAAATTTCAATTTCTTATCACTCCATTCCTTGAACTGTATATGGATATTATCTTTTAGAATAGCCTTAGTATTCATAATAATAAAACCAGCCTGAATATAGTTACCCACACTCAATGTTGAAAGAGAATGGATATGTTTCTGTCCATCTTCCGTCAAGTTCATGCCTAATTCGCGGGTCGCAGCAATATAATTATCTCCTATCTCTGTATTGTAAAGTTCAGACAAATCCATCCTAAATATAATATCCACATCAGCATAAATCACCTTGTCATATTCAGAAATCAACTCTGGGATCAACAAACGGTAATAAGTAGCAGCTGTAATCCCTCTTATTTCAAAAGCTTGATCGAATGTATTATCTACCAAACGATACTGAATCTGGCAACGTTTGAAATGATTTGGCAATTCGTCCAACTGTTCTTTATGCAGATTAACCTTTGAAGAATGTAAAATAAAAATATCATAAAACGTATCTTTTTTTGCATTCATTAAAAGAGAGGAAATACAAATACAAGCCGGAAGAATTAAGTTGTTGTCAAAAGCAAATACTATAGGAACTGTCTTCATCTTACTACCTTTTTAATTAATGGTAAAGCACGATACTCCTCGCTTTTTATAAAATGTACCGCATCTTTCATCGCTTTGAATTTTAATTTGAAGATATCAATTTTACCTTTTAATAATGAAATCAATAAAGTAAACAAGAAAGTATAAGCAATAGCTACTATACTCCAAATTCTACTCCATCCACACTTATCGGGTAAATAAATAAAACGATGCCAAAAGATAGTCTTAAAGCGGAAATCAGCATAGATTACTTTCTTTTTCTTTTCCGGATGCATATTCTCTCCCCCATCCAAATGAACAAAACCATGCTTGTACCAAGTCAATATTTTCAATCCCATCAGATACATCTTATAATACATCACCTGATCTTCTCCCATAGGATAATCCACTTTATCCAACCATAGCTCTTCTTCAAAATGGATCTTCAAAAAATTCTCTTTCGAACACAAAAAACAGGCTCCAGCATTTGTTTGGGATTTATATATTTCCTTTATTGGGGAAGCATTATAAGAATAGCCAGAATTTCTCATTACTTTATATCCCCAGCATTTATCATTTCTTCGCGCACGCATTCTTCCAGATAACGTCATCAAACATTCTGATAAAAACGAACGTTGTGCATTTGGAAATATATCTGGAGAAATAACATCTGAATTAGATTCTATTAATAACTTAAACATTCTTTCAATGGTATTTCCCGGAAATGATAAATCATCATCAAGAAATAATATATATTCAGTTTCAACTTCATTATAAAATAAGGCCCGTTGAGTAGCCATACCTTTTTTCACATAAACATACTTCTCCCAGCCTATTGTTTCTTTGGGCAAATTAAACCCTTCAGCTATATAGACAATTATTTTTGAAGGTTTTATTGTTTGATTAGCTAAAGAATTCAACAACATCTGATATTTATTACCGGCAGTTCCCAAAGTACGAACAACTGCCGTATAACTAAAATTAACATCCATGCTTTAAGCGTCTCAACAATAACATAAATTTAGAAATACATGATAAATGATGAGTTAAAGACCACATCATAATTTTTAATTTAACATTCAAATAAGGACATGACAATATATACCTATGACTCTCAGGATAAAACTGCAAAAAATCAGAATATGTATTAATATCTAAAACCATTTCTTGCTTACTTTTTAACACCCTCCAGCACAACTGCTTTTCATAGTTAGAATATTCTCCTCTTCTTTTTAAATAATCTATAACGTCAAGGTACATAATCAGCTCTTCATTCATTGTTTTTTTATTCAGACTACGCATAATTGAACTAACGTTTGTCTGATTATAATTATATAAAACTTTATTAAGGTGCACTATTTTATGTGCATTAAGGAATAATTTTACAGATAAATTAAAATCTTCACAATATGAATACCCTTCACAATATTTCATTTTATTTTTTATATAAATATCATGTTTGACAAACATATTCCATATAACAGTCCAACAATATGAAATATAATTTTGTAATGATTGTACTTTGTTACTACTCCAATCAATAGTCGTATAGTTTACATTTTTATCTTTATATACCATACGAAAATCACATGTAACAATATCTGCTTGATTTTCTATGGCATATACATATAAATCTTCAATCATTGTTTCTTCCATCCAATCATCACTATCACAAAAAGTCACCCAGTCTCCACATGCATTATCAAGGCCTAAATTACGTGCAGAACTTACTCCTCCATTTTCTTTGTGAAAAACCTTTATCCTACGATCTTTTTCCGCATACACATCACAAATTTCTCCAGATTTATCTTTACTCCCATCATCTATCAGCAACAATTCCCATTCAACAAATGTTTGATTAAGAATACTATCAATACATCTGTGAAGAGTTTTCTCTGAATTGTAAACCGGAACAATTATAGAAATTAACGGATTCATTTATGCTATAAAATTTATTTGCTTTCCCTTTATACAATAGTTATTAAAATGCTTGCTTCCTTCATATAACAATGGAAAAATTTCACTTAAAAAGCTTTTTCACTAGTTTTTTAAGATGCCACGTATGCACCATCAGTGAAACAGAAGAAAAGCCGAAATACCTGAACAGTACATGCCATATAGACAAAAGAAATGCTTTGTTTGACATAATGAACGTTCTATTAAACTTATCACAGGAGCAAATTATACAATAGCGTATTGCCTTTGCAGAATCGTATGACCGCTCTACATCATAAATACCTTTTAATGTTAGCAAATCGGCATACAGTTGTTCTGTACGGGAAGCTCCATTCCATATTCCCCCACTGTGTATTCTATATATTGCCATACAATCTTTAAAATACATGCCTTTTCCTTTTTTCAAAAGATAATAAAAGAGAGTCACATCCTTTAAATTTTTATACTGTAAATATTCGTCCAAAATAAAGACTTCACTACGATAAAGGCATGTTAAAGGCTGTGTAAGCCAACTTTTCCTTGAAATAAAAGTTTCCAAATCATACACAGTATCATCACACGTAAGCCATGATTCATAACTGTCTGACTGCTGGATATAACATCTGTAATTGTGTGAACACATTACATAGTCTGGATGAGTCTCCAGAAAATCCACTTGCTTCTGAAGCTTATAAGGATCTGTCCAATAGTCATCACCTTCACACATTGCAATATATTTGCCTTTACAGGCATTATACATTATTCTAGTAAGTGAACCATCTTTTTTGGAGTATTGATTTTCGGTTTCATAAATAGGTTTTATTATATTAGGATATTTTTCGGCATATTCCCTTATAATTTCTGCAGTATTATCAGTTGATGCATCATCGTGAACTATCGCCTCAAAACGAAAATTAGTTTTCTGCATCACAAAACCTTCAAGAGTCTCACGAATAAATTTACCATGATTGTAAGCCAAACATTTTATACTCACCATCAAAGGTTGCAATTCTTTATTTTGTATATCATCCATTTCCAAAACTTCTTTTTTCCATATTTTTAAATAAAGGGCGTTCAATAAAAACAATACGTAATCGGTCGATAACAATGCAAACAATAAATATACAAAAAACAGCCACAATAGGTCTCAGCCAAAAATATTCATCACTATAATGCCCTACGTTATCCAATAAATCCTGCCACAGCCATCGTCTCATTGTATCACTATTAGCATGAATCAACAACACACCGAATGTAGCCCCTCCTACCATATTTATATATTTACTTTGAGGAAGTTTTATATTCTTAAACCACATAAAACTACAAACAGCAGTAAGCAACGCCAATATCACATTACTATCTGACAGCATGCGATAAGGAAATATATCTTTTCCAAATCTTACATTCATCCACAAAATGCTTATAATGCTTGCTACAGACAAGACAACACATAATATTGTACATATCATCCAAAACATTGTATTCCTATCATACTTGCATGGATACAGACGAATGTACGATGATATGAAATATAACACCATAAACCAAGAAACATAATTCATAGATACTCCCATATAAGGAAAAGAAGAATGCAAGGTGTATATAAACAGACTTAAAAGGATTAACAAACCGTGTTTCTTTTTATTTAAATTATTTATTAAAATATTCAAAAATGGAATACACAAATAAAACATTAGAAAACAACAAACAAAGCTATCACACAAATACCTGCATGGAATTATATTTATTACCCCCCCCCCATGAAAATTTTTCATATTTACAAGCAATAAATACAAAATAAATTAAGATATTATAAAATAATACTTCAAACAAGAGTTTAAGAAATTTTTGGACAGTTATTTGAGATTTACACATAAAGTATCCGGTAATCAAGACAAAACAATTAATACCGGTCTTTCCCCATGCCCCAAATAAATAGAAGAATATAGAATTGCCTGACAATGGCTCTTCCTTCATCACATCCATCAACCCCGAATTTACCACATAATGGTGTGCTACAATAAACCACATCACCACAATACGATAAAGTTCAAGATTAGAGTTTCTTTCTTGCTTTATGAGAACATTCTTTTTTTCCATTATTTTTGTATACTATATAACAAAAGAACATGATTAATCACAAAAATAATGTACCATTACTAATATATTTTTATGAACATTTCTCTATCTGGCATATTTTATTATGTTTATCCAATATATTTTGGGCCATCTTTACCATAGGAGGGCCTATAAACTTATTATCTTTAACAGCAACTCCTTTTCCCATATTTTGAGCTTCTTCTGATAAAGATAACATTTCCTTAGCCCATAATACCTCTTCATCAGAAGGAGAAAAATATTTATGTACAAGAGGTAATTCCTTAGGATTAAGTACCAACATTCCTTCAAACCCTAAATCTTTACTTATCTTCAAATTCTTCTCCAAATCATCTAAATCATGAACCTTTATATGAACCGTGTCAATCGGATATATGCCACACGCTCTTGCAGTCATAGCTATCATAGAACGAGCGGTAAATATACTATTTCCATTATCATCATGCTTTCCTTGTAAATCTGTAACATAATCTTCACAACCAAAAGCAACAGCAACAACACGATGACAAGCAGTACATATTTCTTTTATGTTGACAACAGCACTTGTTGTTTCTATTAAAGGTATTATTTTAAATTTTCCTATAGGATAACCTTTTTCATATTCAATAGTTTCCAATAATTTCCCAAAGAAATATACATCTTCTCCAGTTTTGACTTTAGGATACATAAATCCAGCCACTCCCTCTATAGTCAATTGATAAGCGTCTTTCAATAACTGTCCACTTTCTCTATCATTAATTCTTGGAAATATCAATTTTCTCTCAGCAACAGCTTTCTCAACAAATTCTTTGATATTATTCCTTGCCTCTTGTTTATTCTTAACAGGTACAGAATCTTCTATATCTAACAACAAGACATCGGCATCTCTCCTTAATGCACTATCCAGCAATTTACTATTATGAGCCGGAACAAACATTAAACTACGCATTAAATAGTCATTATTCATTATTTTCTCTTTTTTTCACTAAAACATGTCTTCTGAATGATAAAACATCAACTTTATTCTGATTATATGCTACTGATTCTACATAAATAATTCCACGATCAGATTTATTCCTTGATTCTCTTTTATCCAATATTCTTGTACGAACATAAATAGTATCATTTATAAAGACAGGATTTAAATGCTTTATATTTTCATAGTCTAAATTAGCAATTGCTTTACCGCTAATATCGGGCACCGTTATTCCTACAGCTAATGAAAATACCAATGTTCCTACAATAAGAACTTTTCCGTGCTGGTTTTTTGCAGCATAATCTATATTGGTATGAACCGGATGATGATTCATCGTCAAAAGTGAAAAGAAATTATTATCTGATTCAAAAATAGTTTTTGATAACGAATGCTTTATTTCAGCTCCAACAATAAAGTCTTCATAATATAACCCTAATACAGACTGATTCATTTATCGCACATTTTTGAAAAACATAAGTTTTGATTCTATCTCTTCTACACTATATTGTTTTATATTAATATTATCAGAAGATGTTACATATCGTGAATAATCCGGTAAATTACGTTTTACAGCTGTACACGCACCAACAATGCATTTTCTTCCTATTATTGTATCATCAAAAACGGTTGCATTAAGACCTATAAAAGTTTGCTCACCAACCTTAGATCCTCCTCCAAGTAATGATTTTGCGCCAAAAAAACAATGAGAGCCAACATTTGTATCAGCACCTATAAGAGCTTGAGACATTATCATAACATCAGAACCTATAACCGCATCATTTTGTATAACTACAAAATCATGTATCCAACAATTATCGCCTTTTATTTCGCTTCTTATCACAGCCAAAGGGGATATTACATTCACAAATTTAAATCCTTTCTTCCGACAATAATCATAAACATCTTTTCTTTCTCTATTAAGTTTATTCCATAACATTGCTACAAAGACACTGAATTTCTGTTTATCTAATAAAACATCTAAATTTTCCAATTCATATACTGGTAAATCACAAAATCTGTCATTCTTCTTATATTCTTTATTTACAGCAAAACCTATCACATCAAACAAATTATGATAAACAACAAAATCATACAAATGTTTGGCTGTTGTACTCGTTCCTATTATAACTAATTTTTCCATTTACTTAACTGAAATCTTTATATTTTTAAATCCAATATTTTCAAATGACAAACCATTGAAAATAATCGTTCCTATTGTATCATTCGCACCATTAAATGCTGAAATGTTATCTTCTTCTTTTATCCACACATCTTTTTCAAAAATATGCATTTCCAAGTTCTCAGGTATGTCAAGTCCTTTAAAAATTCCACTGATTTCAGAATGTAAAATCATTTCAGCCCAACATCCCTCATAATCTTTCTGCTCTATATCATACACTTTTTCTCCTACAGCAGCTCTGACGGCATTCGTAATTAAATCTACTCCTGTAGAAAATCTTATCATCTCTGCCAGACGGTTGCCTCCACCTCTTGGTGATACTTCCATGATATATGCCTTGCCATTTTTTCCTATACGAGTCTCTACATTATATATGGATGTTTTCATTCCCAATAATGTAAGTAAACGCTGTAACTCAGAAGTCAATTCGGCTTCCTGCCCTTTTGTCATGGTAGAAGGCCAACTAAATGCAGAAGGTGTGTATGGATTGGGAGCACCGGAATCAAACCTCTGAGCTGAAAAAGATACAAACTTCAATTCGCCATCTACAGAGAAACAGTCTGAATCGGACGAACATCCTTCCTGTTCAATAAATTCCTCAATGATAATTCTCTTTGAAAACGAATGATCGAAAGCATATTCTGCTGCTTCTTTTAGCATTTCTGGATTGTCTACTCTCTTTACTCCTTTACTACCCGCAGAATCAACAGGCTTTACAATCAACGGCCATTCAAATTCATCAATGCCTGTCAACGCTTCTTCCAAATCAGAAAAACCTTTAGCCTTAGGTGTATTAAAACCATTTTGGGCAAGAAACTCTCTGAATTTGTCTTTATTCTGTAATATACAGACTGATTCGTAAGGTCCAGTCTGCGGTAATCCCATTTTATCAGCAACATAGGCTGCCGTCACAACGCCAGGATCTACGGCAAATGACATTATTCCATCTATTTGAAAACGTCTTGCGGCATTCAATACAGCGTCCTTGTCAAGAATGCTTATATTGCAATATTCATCGGAATATTTATGTGCTATATTATCAGGAAGGTAATCACAAGTTATCACATAAATGCCTAGTTTGTGTGCTGCTTCTATTACGGGGATCAAATATCTCAGTCCTCCCAAAAGCATCAGTTTCTTTTGTTTCTGCATCACTATCGTGTTATCAAGTTTAAAATACGTTCCAGATCTCCATCACTCAGCCCGCAATACATCGGCAAACAAATTACCTGCTCGGCTTTTTCCGTTGCAACAGGCAGATTATCTTTTGAAGACGATTCCAATCCACGATAAGTAGAAAATTCACTGATAAGAGGATAGAAATATCTTCTACCTAATATATTCTGTTCCTTCATTTTAAAATATAGTTCATCGCGTGTCATACCGTATTTTTCTGCATCCACGAATATCGGAAAGTATGCATAGTTATGTTTAACACCAGATATGTCATTAAAGAATGTGATTCCTTCTACCTCCTTTAGCACCTCACGATACAATTCTGCTACATGTTTGCGCCATTCGATAGCCTTATCTACCTGTTTCAAATTAAGAAGTCCGTAAGCAGCACGCATTTCGTCCATTTTGCTATTAATACCTGGCGCTACAACCTCAGTTTCTCCGGCAAATCCGAAATTCTTGAGATAATCGATACGTTTTTTAGTCTGCTCATCGTGCATCACCAATGCTCCTCCCTCAATGGTATTGTATACTTTTGTAGCATGAAAACTAAGTGTAGACATATCTCCGGCATTGAGGACTGATTCTCCGTTTACTTTTACTCCAAAAGCATGAGCTGCATCGTATATTACTTTCAAGCCGTACTTGTCGGCAATATCCTGTATTCGTTTTGTATCGCAGGGATTTCCATATACATGTACGGGCATGATGGCTGTAGTACGCGGTGTAATGGCTGCTTCTATCTTTTCAGGATCAAGATTACATGTTATAGGGTCTATATCTACAAAAACAGGCTTTATTCCATTCCACCATAATGAATGTGTGGTAGCTACAAAACTGAAAGGTGTAGTGATGACTTCTCCTGTTATACGCAGAGCTTGTAACGCTGTAATTAGCGGCAATGTTCCGTTTGTAAAAAGACTTATATATGGAACTCCAAGATATTCACAAAGGGCTTTTTCAAGCTCTTTATGATAATATCCGTTGTTTGTAATCCATTTTCGTTTCCAAATGTCTTCCAAATAGACATTGAATTCTTCTAATGATGGCATCAAGGGCGATGTCACTGTAATCTGTTTTTCTGCCATATATTATTTCCGTTTTATTATTGACAAAACCTCTTTAAGTTCATCAAAACGCATTAAATATGCTCCCCATATATAATATATTCCACCCACTAATATTCCGGTTATAAGCTTGCCCCACATTATATCCACAAAAGATATGGCAAGCAGTACTATGCCTCCCATAATAAGTGAATGTAGAAGTATATGTAATAAATCCTTTATCTGACTAAAAAAGCCATATCCAATAAGCCGATTGGTATAATAGGTATTCCATACCAATGAAAGCAAGGATGAGACCACACTACCGTAACACATTGCTACAACACTGACGGGAACTGTTATGCACAATATGCATATTCCTTGTATTTTTTTGATGATTTCCAATTTCAGGAAGTAGTCCGAACGGCCTTTTACTTGAAGTAGATTAAGATTGATGGCATGTATGGGATACCACATTAATGAAAAACAGACTATTTGTAATAGATATATGGCTCCTTCCCACTTATTGGTAAGCACTACTCTGATAAAAGGATCAGCTACCGCCGCTAAACCTACCATTAGAGGAAATATGATAAATGCAGACATACGGATAAACCTTTTATAAGCATCAGCCAAACGTTGTTCATCATTCTGAATAGAACAAAGGACGGGAAACGTAACCCCTTGCAGTACTCCGGTTATGTTGGAGGATGGATATTGTGCAAGACCTGATGCACGAGAGTACAAACCTAATGCAGAGGGTGAATAGACTTTTCCTATAACAAGAGTATATATATTATTGTAAATTGTATCAAGCAATCCGGATGCCAACAGTTTTGATCCAAAAGAAAACAATTGCCTGAAAGACTGCCAGGAAAAGGTTAACTTGGGAATCCAACGTACAAAGTACCACAATAATATTGTACCAAGTAACGAGGAAAATACCATCTGCCATACCAAAGCCCATACTCCATATCCGTTGTAGGCAAGATATAATCCTAAACAGCCGGTAGAAACAGTTGATATTACGGATATCTTAGCACGTGTCTTGAAATTTATGGCTATGGATAACTTTGCGCTTTGAATGCCTGAAAGGGATGAAAAAACAAACATCAAGGATACTACTCTTGTCACATTTTCCAGGATGGGAATATTGTAGAATGATGCGATAAAGGGAGCAGCAAACCACAATAAAATATAGAAAAATATTGCTACAGCAATATTGAAATAAAATACAGTCGAAAAGTCTGTTTCTGTACGATTAATCTTTTGAATAAGGGCGGTGCCGAATCCACTGTCTATAAAAGCTTGTGAAACAGAAAGAAAAATGTAAAGCATAGCAATTATACCATAATCGGATGGCATCAAAAGGCGGGCTATCAGTATGCTGAAAATAAACTGTATCCCCTGTGTAGAGAAACGGTCTATAGCACTCCACATTACACCGTTTACAGTTTTTTTCTTTAGAGATTCTTCTTTTGGCATATTTTTGTATACTTACAGAAAATGACTTCATGTAAGAGAATAGTCATTTATTTACTGCTGATCAGGCGTTTCCAAAATGATGTCTTTCTTTTCTCTTCATTCCCCTGAAGTCCCTGTAAATAGCGTTCATAACTCCATCTATGGGTGACCATTTCGTAAACTGCTCCCCAGTCCGGTAGTCCGCCTACATTGCGATCGTCAATGAACAGGTCGGCTTTGAGTTTTCTGCAAGGAGTAGAGGGGTTTTCTTTAGTCTGTTCTTCTGGATAGTTGCTGTTGACTGCATAGAATTCCAGACCTCTTTCCCGGCAGAATTCTACTGCCTCGTCCAGTAATTTACCTTCGCGTACGGTCCAGAGTATCAGTTGATGATGTTCTGCCTGTAATTGCTTGAGAGTTACAATGGCAAAAGGAATCTCTTTCCCGATATGTGGATATCGGTGTTCCACGATGGTTCCGTCAAAGTCTACGGCTATGATCATTTTTTAATGATTTTAGAGTTTGGAAATTGGCAGAAACGGATAGCGTTTGCAAATAGCTTGTTCATCAGCTATCAGTTTTTGTTGCTGCTCCGGCCGGGTATCGGCATATCGCTCTGCAATGGCCGTTATGATTTTATGAGTTTCCTGACACAGATTGTCCATTTCTTTTAGTTCTCCCGGCTGGAGCTTATAATATATCTTTTCACAGTATTTTCCGATCCCTTTTAGGATTAGTAACTGTACTTGAGCTGCATTCGATAATTCTTCTGTCAACATCCAGTATCGGGATTTCATGATCCATTGTTCCAGGCTTTGGGCCAAAACCATCAGGTCAAGACGGTTTTGGGGATAAAAAAAACATTGGGCAATATCCGACTGAAATGAAACGAATTCATCTTTATATGTGAGAGCCTGGGATCCGTTTTGTGTTTCTTGTCGCTGGCGGATGTATTCGTCAACATTCTCAAAACTTTCTTTACTGATTCCTCCGATAGCTACGGTCATGTTGCCGACGGTAGTAACCAGACACTTGTCGCGGGCGATACGGATGCAATAACCTTCCATACCGGTCAGAACTCCGGACGTTATTCTAATTAGTGTATGGTTTGGGGAATAATAATCAAAGGAATGGGGCATAAAGCGAATGTGATGAGGATTTATTTGGGAAAGCTGCATGAAAGGTTGCATGACGCGATCGGGAATAATTGCTGTTTTCTTGGTACTGCAATCCTTTACAAGATACAGATCTATTGCTATCTGGTTCAGATAGTTTTGTATTTCCCGGCTGTTTCCTTGAATGAAAATAAGACCTGATATGGTAGGCCGTTCTGTTTTCCTCACATGGCTTTTACCACGTTTGTATGCAATACTTTTATGAATGAATGTTTTGAATTTTAATATTAGTTTTTCATTAATAGTTTCTACTTTGGCATAATGGACAAAAAGGTAGCACCAAGAGTTAGTTTGATTGTCTTGAGGGCAAATCTTCTCTTCCGGACCTGGATTTTGAGGCTCGTTCTGAAATTTGTCCTTAATGACTTTAGAAGAAGTATCTGTACTATACAGTGGCATCGAGACTTTTTCTAATTTATGTTGGGTTTGGTGCTTCGATTTCTTTTTATTGAACTCATATGCACCTCTCTTTTATAAATGAAGTTTGGAACTTTATTCATAAAAATAGCTTCTGGGCAGTTTGTCCATTGGTTTTCTATTGTTTATCATCGATCTCTTATGAAGAGATGGAGTGCCTGTGATATATCTTTAAAACACAGCATATTATATATTTCTGGAAGTTTTTTTACTAAAATATCTTTTTAGGTATTTAGTTAAAAACCAAACTTTAAATATAGATTTCTTCTCACTTTATAATAGTTTTTATATCTTTGTCGTGAAAAATCCATCTCTTCATAAGAGATATAGTGATTTATAAAACAAGTGTGGATTATATTTTATTGATTATCATTCTATTCGCTTTATCTATAATAGAATTGTCAAGGGAGGCAAGATAGATTCGTGTTGTGCTTTCAGAGTTGTGTCCCATTCCTTCGCTTATTACTCCAATCGGAATATTTGGGCTTTTAGCTATGCTGGCCCAGGAATGACGAGCTACATACATTGTGATATGGGATGGCAGTTCCAGTATTTTTGAGATTTTTCTTAGTTTGTGATTAATCAGATGAAGCGCATTTCTATATTGCTTCAGTTCTTCTTTATGATGTTGTATAATAGGAAGCAAGTATTCAGTAGAGGTTGGACCATATTTGTCAACGATATCTTGCATGCATTTCTCCCATTGGATAAATAATTGCTGTCCGGTTTTTCTTCTTCTATAGATCAATACTTCATTGTGTAGATCTTTTTTCTTCAGATAGGCCATATCTATAAATGACATGCCTCGGGTGTAGAAGCTGAAAAGAAACATGTCTCTGGCAAAATCGAGGGAGGTATCATATGACAAATCTTGTAATTTTAATTGTTTGATAATGTATTGCATGAAAGTGAACAGGGATTGTTCTTTGGCGTTTTGGTGAAATTGGAAGACAATTTCATCTGCGGTATATCCGCTAGAGCGCTTGTCAAGCGATGTAATGATTTTGATTAACCTTTCTTGATCCCATTTGATTTTTTCCCAAGTATTTCGAAGAATTGAAAAACGATTTTGAGAGGAACGGGGGTCAACAATGTATTCTTCTTGTTGATTCCATTCAGAAGAAAGTATTTTATAATTGGTACTGATCTGGCGTACCATGCGTCCATGAATCACTTGGTAGTATATAGATCCCATTTTTCCGGTAACAGTGGACGGCCTGAATTTTACTTTTACTGATGTCATATTTTTCTGGTTTTATAATTAGTTAATAAGTTGTTTTCATAAACAGATGAAATCTTAAGTGGTTTAGATGCGTTGTCTGTATTTAAGGGAATGAAGATAGATATTCATTTTTTAGATATACCAGAATTCTCTATCTTTGCATAGGCATAAGTTTATCAGACAAACATTTCTTAAGAATTTTATATTTATGTATACCAATAAGGAAATATGGAATGTGACATATCCCATATTCTTGGGACTTTTGGCACAAAATGTAATCAATGTTACGGATACGGCTTTTCTGGGGCATGTCGGTGAAGTGGCACTGGGAGCTGCAGCTATGGGAGGATTGCTTTATATTTGTGTCTATACAGTTGCTTTTGGTTTCAGTGTCGGATCGCAGATTTTGATAGCCCGCCGGAATGGAGAAGGAAACTTCCGGGCTGTGGGACCGATTATGTGGCAAGGTTCGGCCTTTAGTTTGGGTATGGCCGTTGCTTTGCTGATACTTATGTATGGGTTTGCTGAGCCTTTGATAAGGATGCTGATTACTTCGGATGCCATATTTACGGCAACTTATGAATTTTTTGTCTGGCGTATCTGGGGATTCCTTTTTGCATTTGTCAATGTCATGTTCCGGGGACTTTATATCGGAATTACACGCACAAAGGTTTTGACAATGAATGCCATCGTGATGGCTCTGGTCAATGTGTTTCTGGATTATGTGCTGGTCTTCGGTGAATTAGGTTTTCCGGAAATGGGAGTACGGGGGGCAGCTTTGGCTTCGGTAATAGCAGAAGCTTCCTCACTGGTGTTTTATCTGGTTTATACGTATTGGAAGGTTGATCTGAAGAAATACGGATTGAATCATTTTGGACGTTTCAATCCGGAAATGGTATTACGGATTTTGCGTATATCCTGTTTTACAATGGTACAGTATTTTTTGGCTATGGCCATTTGGTTCGTTTTCTTTATGGCTTTGGAGCGGCTGGGACAAAGACAACTGGCGATTGCGAATATTGTGCGGAGCGTTTACGTTGTTTTATTGATTCCCGTACAGGCACTTTCTACCACAGCCAATACGCTGGTGAGTAATCTGATCGGTTCGGGAGGAGTATTGAAGGTTGTCGGGTTGTTACATCGCATTGCCCGGATGTCTTTTCTGATTATGATTGTATGTGTGATCTTCTGTCTGCTTTTCCCTCAGGCTATTCTTTCAGTCTATACCAGTGAGGCTGCTCTGGTCATGGAGTCTGTTCCTGCATTGAATGTTGTGTGCGGTGCCATGCTGATTGCGGCTGTGGCTAATGTATATTTTAATGGAATCTCCGGAACAGGAAATACGCAGGCGGCCCTGGTGCTTGAGATTGGAGTGCAGGTCTTTTATGCTCTTTATGTGGTCGTTGTAGGAATGATACTTCAGGCTCCGGTGCACATTTGTTTTACAACGGAAGTGATTTATTATATGCTGATGTTAGGTTTCAGTTTATTGTATCTGAAAAAGGCCCGATGGCAAAACAAGAAGATTTAAGGTATTGAGTGTTATATTGTAAAAATGGAAAAGATTTGTTGGAAGGGACATGCTTCGATGTTCGGAGCAAATGTTATGTGGGGACTGATGTCTCCGATTTCTAAGTTTATAATGGTTGGTGGAGCTGTAACCCCATTGGTTGTCACCGATCTGCGTATTGGAGGTGCAATGGTGTTATTTTGGATTGCTTCCTTTTTTCAGAAGCCGGAACATGTGAATCATAAGGATTTGGCAAGTTTGTTTGTTGCTTCCCTTCTGGCCATTGTGTTTAATCAGGGATGTTTTATCTTCGGAGTGAGCTTGAGCTCTCCGGGAGATGCTTCAATCATTACAACCAGCATGCCGCTCTGGGCCATGGTGCTGGCGGCTGTCATTTTAAAGGAACCGATCACGGGAAAGAAAGTGCTGGGAATTGCGGCTGGAGCCGGTGGAGCTTTGTTGCTGATTTTAGGAAGCGGACAAGGTGTTCAGTCGTCTGTTGGAAATGAGGATACAGCTATTTGGGGGGATTTGCTGGTTATGCTGGCTCAATGTTGTTATGCGCTGTACATTGTTCTGTATAAGGATTTTGTAAATAAGTATTCATTGGTAACCATTATGAAATGGATGTTTACTTATGCCTTTATTTGTACATTGCCTTTCTCTGCCAGTGATCTGATGAAAGTGAATTGGGCTGGTTTGCAATGGACGGAGATCGGGGGACTGGCTTTTATTGTGATCGGTGCCACTTTTATCAGTTATATGCTGGTTGTCGTGGGGCAGAAGAATCTTCGGCCGACCGTAGCCGGAATGTACAATTACATCCAGCCGCTTGTTGCTTGCATCGTAGCCATTTGCTGGGGAATGGATTCCTTTAATCTGGTGAAGGGGATTGCCGTTGTATTGATTTTCGGTGGAGTATATCTGGTGACTGCCAGTCGCAGCCGGAAGGAAATGGAAGCCTACGAAGCAGAGCGTCAGGCTTCCGGAAAATAAGGAGCTTTTCGGATAGAGATTGTCATTCTTCTGAAATTTATTCGATTATTCCAGTTATTTTCCGTATTTTTGCACCCCGTGCGATAAAATGCATTGTTACAAGTAAATAATAATAAAGCAAAGATATATGTTCGATAATTTAAGTGAAAGACTTGAGCGGTCATTCAAGATATTGAAAGGTGAAGGAAAGATCACTGAAATCAATGTTGCAGAGACCCTGAAAGATGTACGTCGTGCTTTGTTGGATGCCGACGTGAACTATAAAGTGGCAAAGAACTTCACGGATACAGTGAAGGAAAAGGCTTTGGGACAAAATGTATTGACTGCCGTAAAGCCTAGCCAGTTGATGGTAAAGATTGTACATGATGAGCTGACCAAGCTGATGGGTGGTGATACGGCTGAAATCGAATTGAAGAATCGTCCGGCTGTTATCCTGATGTCAGGTCTGCAAGGTTCCGGTAAGACTACATTCTCCGGAAAGCTGGCTCGCATGCTGAAGATGAAAAAGAACCGTAAGCCTTTGCTGGTTGCTTGTGACGTTTATCGTCCGGCTGCAATCGAACAGTTGAAGGTGTTGGGACAGCAGGTTGAAGTACCTGTGTATAGCGAACCGGAAAGCAAGAATCCTGTACAGATTGCATTGAATGCCATTCAGGAAGCAAAGGCAAAAGGATATGATCTGGTTATTGTCGATACAGCAGGTCGTCTGGCTATCGATGAACAGATGATGAATGAGATTGAAGCAATTAAGAATGCTATCAATCCGGATGAAACATTGTTTGTCGTTGATGCGATGACCGGACAGGATGCCGTGAATACGGCACGTGAATTCAATGAACGTCTGGACTTCAATGGTGTAGTACTGACGAAGTTGGATGGTGATACACGTGGTGGTGCAGCTTTGTCTATCCGTACGGTGGTAAACAAACCGATTAAGTTTGTCGGTACCGGTGAAAAACTGGATGCAGTAGATCAGTTCCATCCGGCTCGTATGGCTGACCGTATATTGGGAATGGGTGATATCGTATCTTTGGTAGAACGTGCTCAGGAACAATACGATGAAGAGGAAGCAAAGCGCTTGCAGAAGAAAATCCAGAAGAATCAGTTTGACTTCAATGACTTCCTGACTCAGATTCAGCAAATCAAGAAGATGGGTAACCTGAAGGAACTGGCTTCCATGATTCCGGGTGTAGGTAAAGCCATCAAGGATATTGATATTGATGATAATGCCTTCAAGAGCATCGAAGCAATTATTTATTCCATGACACCGCAGGAACGTACTCATCCTGAAATTCTGAACGGCAGCCGTCGTACACGTATCGCTAAAGGTAGCGGAACGAATATTCAGGAAGTAAACCGTTTGCTGAAACAGTTTGATCAGACCCGTAAAATGATGAAGATGGTGACTGGCAGCAAAATGGCTGGCATGATGCAGAAAATGCAGAAGATGAAAAAATAAATGTTCATTGGCTGAACTTATCAATCAGGCACGAAATGCGTAGGATCACGTTTTCGTGCCTGATTTCTTTTATTATTCCTGATACAGCAGATATTTCTTTCGGATGTCTTTGTACTTTTCCAGGGCGGGTTGCCAGGACTGCCTGATTTCTTTTTCTGTTTTACCTTGCAGGATATCCCGTCGCACCTGATCTGTTCCCATTAATAAATCAAACCAGCGCGGACGGGTGAAAAATTCTTTTTCAGCATTAAAGGTTTTGTCTTTAGCGGCTTTGGCCCGATAAAGCCGGTAAAATTCCAGTATGTATTTGAGAGAGAATCCCTGAGGCAGGTCGCGTTCGGCTTCTTCAGGAAGGGTTCCGTTGGTTGTTGTTCGGGAAGTGTGAGATCCTGATGCTGGCGTTGCTGTCTGATCCCGGAAATCAACTCCGTAACAGATGCGGTCCTTGTGGAGCGGGTTCTTGTCGAAACCCTCCAGAGAACGGGGGGTGAACTGGAAGCTGAAGGCATTGGTATATGGACTTCCTATCACCTGAAAAGGATATTCTGTTCCACGTCCGATACTGACGGATGTTCCTTCAAAAGGACAGAGAGACGGGTATAAGGCAATGGCACGGTCGTTGGGCAGATTGGGAGACGGTTTGACAGGAAGTGAATAGGGCTGTCCGTGTTTCCAGCCTTTCACTGGGATAACGGTCAGCTGGCAGGACAGATTCTTTCCCAGCCATCCTTCTCCATTGATCATTTGGGCTAATTCGCCGACGGTACATCCATGAAGAACCGGAACGGGCAGCATTCCGACGAAACTTTTCCAGTTGGGGCGCAATACCGGTCCGTCTACGTAGTCACAGGGATTCGGGCGGTCCAGGACAATGACTTCCTTTCCTTGTTCTGCACAGGCTTGCATGACATAGTAGAGTGTACTGATATAGGTGTAGAAACGGGCTCCTACATCTTGGATGTCGAATACCATTACATCCAGATCTTGCAATTGTTCCGGTAACGGCTTTTTGTTTTTGCCATAAAGTGATATAATGGGAAGTCCGGTGCGGATATCTTTTCCGTCCCGGATGGTTTCTCCTGCGTCAGCGGTTCCCCGGAAGCCATGTTCCGGAGCAAAAATCCGAATGAGTTTTACCTGTGTATTCAAGGCATCCGGCAAGGGAGTTGTTCCGCATCGGGAAGTCTGATTGATCACTAAACCGGTCCGTTTGTTTTTTAATAAAGGGAGCAGAATGTCTAATTGGTCAGCTCCATTCCGAATCTGGGGATTCACAGCCAGGACGGGAGAGAGGAAGATTAACAGTTCGCAAAGGAATAATGTGATATATTTCATCATGTCTTAGATTATTTTTGTAGTTTTGTAGATTGCAAATATAAACATAAAAAATTATGAATCCTTTAGCTTTAATAGACAAATATTATCCGGAAGAGAATGAATTGAAACATATTTTGCTGACACATAGCCGTTCGGTAGCGGACAAGGCTCTGGCAATGGCCCGCAATCATCCGGAACTGAATCTGGATCTGGCTTTTGTAGAGGAAGCAGCCATGTTGCATGATATAGGAATTTTCAGGACGGATGCGGATGGAATTCATTGTTTTGGCACGTATCCTTATATTTGTCATGGATATCTGGGATCAGAACTTGTGGCTGCTGAAGGTTTTCCGAAACATGCTCTGGTGTGCGAACGTCATACGGGAGCCGGTCTTTCCCTGCAAAGTATTCTGGAACAGAATTTACCGGTTCCGCATCGTGAGATGGTGCCGCTCAGTCTGGAAGAACAGATTATTTGTTTTGCTGATAAGTTCTTTTCCAAAACGAAACTGGACCGGGAGAAGAGTGTGGAAAAAGCACGGAACAGTATTGCCAAGTATGGTGAAGAAGGATTGATCCGCTTTGATCATTGGTGTGAACTCTTTTTATAGTCTTAAAATTGCATTAAAAGTTAAGGCTTTCGCATGAATTTGCGACAGATTATTTACCTTTGCACCGCAATTGCGTAAAAAACAACTGAATGACGTCATTTAAAAGAACTACATATTCACTGATATTGCTGTTTGTGGTGGGCTTTTTCTGCTCATTTTATGCTGAGGCTCAGCGCGTAAGAGGGAAGCGGCAGCGGGGAAATCCGGAAACAGCCGAACGGATGGACTCTGTACAGGGAGACTCTCTGTATGCAGACAGCCTGGCTCTTGCCGATACGACCCGGAAAAAGAAGGAGCCTCTGGATGCTCCTGTCCAGTATGAGGCAGCAGATTCAATCGTCTTTACGCAGGGAGGTTATGCTCATTTGTTTGGTGATGGTAAGGTGAACTATCAGAATATAGAACTGACTTCCGCCTTGATTACCATGAACATGGACAGCAGTACGGTATATGCACGTGGTATTGCCGATACGACAGGTGTGGAATCAGGAACTCCGGTCTTTAAAGACGGTGAGACTCCTTATGAGTCAAAGGTGATGCGATATAACTTCAAGACGAAGAAGGGTTTTATCAACAGCATTGTAACTCAGCAGGGGGAAGGTTATGTAACCAGCCAGGATGCCAAGAAAAATGAAGATGATGTCATTTTCATGCGTGACGGAATGTACACGACATGCGACAATCATGAGCATCCGCATTTTTATCTGAGACTTTCACAGGCCAAAGTACGCCCGAAGAAGAACGTGGTCTTCGGACCGGCGCAGCTGGTGGTGGAAGATGTGCCTTTGCCTATTGCCGTGCCTTTTGGCTTTTTCCCGTTTAACAGCAGTTATTCGTCCGGATTCATTATGCCGACTTATGGAGACGAATTGAACCGTGGTTTCTACCTGCGAGACGGAGGATATTATTTTGCCATCAGTGACCGGATGGATTTGAAACTGCTGGGTGAAATCTTTACGAAAGGTTCGTGGGGAGTGTCGGCTGCTTCTAATTACAACAAGCGCTACAGGTTCAGCGGTAATTTCAATTTCAGTTATCTGGTGACAAAGACCGGTGAAAAGAATATGCCGGACTATTCGGTATCCAAGGACTTTAAGTTGCAGTGGAGCCACCGGCAGGATGCCAAGGCTAATCCGAACAGTTCTTTCTCTGCCAGTGTAAACTTTGCGACCAGTAGTTATGACCGCTCGAATCTTTCCAGCTTGTATGATCCGAACCAGTATTCTCAGAATACGAAAGCTTCCAGTGTCAGTTATTCACGCAGTTTTCCTTCTATTGGTTTGAATATCTCAAGTACATTCAATGTAACGCAAAATACCCGTGACTCATCCATGACGATGACATTGCCTGATTTGAATATTTCGTTAAACCGTATTTATCCGTTCAAGCGTAAAAAGTCAGTCGGAGACCAGCGCTGGTATGAAAAGATTTCTTTCCAGTATACCGGTAGTTTGACCAATTCAATCAGTACGAAGGATAATTTGCTGTTTAAAACTCCGCTGAACCAGTGGGATAACGGTATGCAGCATAAGATTCCGGTAACGGCAACTTTCTCTTTATTCAAGTATATTAATATTGTACCTTCGTTCAATTATACTGAACGCTGGTATTTGCGGAAAGTAAAACAGAGTTATGATCCTGCTTCAACGGCAAGCGGACATGTGCGAAGAGATACCATCAACGGCTTTAATCGTGTCTATGATTACAATATGTCCGTGCAGATGAATACGAAACTGTATGGTATGTACAAGCCGTTGTTTATGAAGAGCAAGGAGCTGCAGATCCGTCATGTGTTCACTCCGACGGTAAGTTATACTTATACTCCTAACTTCGGTGCTTCACGTTACGGCTATTATGATACCTATACCTATACGGATGAATATGGTGAAGTCCGTACGGTACAGTATTCCTTGTATGAAGGAGCGGCCTATGGAACTCCGGGTAAGGCGATGTCGCAGAATATCAGTTTCTCGATTGACAACAATGTGGAAATGAAGATGCGTTCAGACAAGGATAGTACTGGATATAAGAAAGTGAGTCTGATAGACCAGCTGGGAGCTAACTTGTCGTATGATATGGCCAATAAGAAATGGAGTGACTTGCAGATGAATTTGCGTCTGAAGTTCCCCAACAACTATACTTTCAACATGAATGCTTCGTTTGCCACTTATGCCTATCAGTTCGACAAGAGTGGAAATATCGTGGTCGGTGACCGGACGGAATGGTCTTACGGCCGGTTCGGACGTTTCCAGGGATATAGCGGATCATTCTCTTATACGTTGAACAATGATACTTTCAAGAAGTTGTTTGGCAAGAAAGAAGATAAAGAAGATAAGAATAAGGAAAATCCGGAAGAAGGTGAAGAGAATGAAGACGGCACAACGGATCAGCAGAAGACCAATTCCAACATGCGTAAAACGGAAGCTGCTTCGATGGATTCGGACGGATATCTGGCCTTTAAGTTTCCATGGAGTTTAAGTTTGAGCTATAGCTACAGTATCCGTGAGAATCAGGATAAGGAAAAGTTCAATATCAAGAAGATGCGTTATCCGTATAAGCTGACTCATTCGTTGAATATTTCCGGAAACTTCAAGATCGGAAGCCGGTGGAATATGAGTTACTCAAGCGGTTACGACTTTACTTCGAAAGAAATGTCTATGACGACGTTGAATATTACCCGTGACTTGCACTGCTTTAATATGAGTTGTGGTTTGGTCTTCGGGCCGTTTACTTCATATAATTTCTCTATCCGGGCAAATTCCAGTATGCTGCGCGATGCTTTGAAGTGGGATCAGCGAAGCAATACGGGTAGTTCCGTTACCTGGTATTAAATGTAGAGACAGACTGAAACAAATCGCCTCCGTCCTGTTGGGTTATCAGATCAGGACGGAGGCGATTTGTTTTGGGAAGACCGATGTTACCATACGATGGGTGTTTCCCCATGCTGTATCAGGTATTCGTTGGCACGGCTGAAATGCCGGTTGCCGAAGAAGCCGTTGTAAGCAGAAAGAGGAGAGGGGTGGACAGATGTCAGTACCAGGTGTTTGTTCCGGTCAATGAAAGCACCTTTCTTTTGTGCATATGATCCCCACAGGATGAAGACCAGGTGTTCCCGCTTTTCTGCAAGTGCCCGGATGGCTGCATCTGTGAATTCTTCCCATCCCTTGCGCTGATGTGAGCCGGCCTGATGAGCTCTTACTGTCAGTGTAGCATTGAGCATCAGGACTCCCTGTTCGGCCCATCGGGTCAGATTTCCGGTAGCCGGAATAGGGGTTCCCAGGTCATCGTGGATTTCTTTGAAGATGTTTTGCAGGGAGGGCGGAAAAGGAACACCGTCATTCACGGAGAAACAGAGACCATGAGCCTGTCCCGGACCGTGATAAGGATCCTGTCCGATGATAACGACTTTTACTTTATTGTAAGGGCAAAGATTAAAAGCGTTGAATATCAGTTTGCCTGGAGGATATACCGTGGTTGTCTGGTATTCCTGTCTTACGAAATCAGTCAACCGGATAAAATAATCCTTTTCGAATTCGGGGGCAAGTACTTCTTTCCAGGTTTCTTCTATTTGTACATTCATAATTGATCGGCTTACAGGAGTTAAATTAAAGGCATATTCATGCGGCTGCATTCCTGCCGCATGTCTTCCGGCCAGATGCTGGCTTGTATTTCTCCGATATGTGCTTTTTTCAGGTAGAGCATACACAGTCTCGACTGCCCGATACCGCCGCCAATGCTCAGCGGAAGAGAACCTTCCAGCAGACGACGATGGAAGTACAGTTTTTCGCGTTCTTCTTTTCCTGTCAGTTCCAGCTGTTTCAGCATGGCTTCCTTGTTGACACGGATACCCATGGATGAGAGTTCCATGGCACGGTCGAGCACGTCATTCCATACCAGCAAGTCCCCGTTGAGACCGGCCAGTCCGGTTTTCGGATCAATGGTCGACCAGTCATCATAGTCCGGTGCGCGCAAATCATGAGGTTGTCCGTTGCTCAGTTTGCCACCGATTCCGATGATGAAGACTGCCCCGTAATGTTGGGTGATCAGGTTTTCCCGTTCTTTGGGAGTTTTGTCGGGATACATTTGGAGTAACTCTTCGGCGTGGATAAAATGGATGTCATTGGCCAGGAAAGGAGTGATCTGCGGATACATTTCGCAAACCATGTATTCCGTGCGTCGCATTGCCGCATAGATACGTGTAACGATGTTTTTCAGGAAATCCATGTTCCGTTGTTCGGGAGTGATGACCCGTTCCCAGTCCCATTGATCCACGTAAAGTGAATGCAGGTTGCCCAGTTCTTCATCAGCCCGGATCGCATTCATGTCGGTGTAGATTCCGTATCCGGGTTCAATGTTATAATCAGCTAAAGTAACTCTTTTCCATTTGGCGAGTGAGTGCACGACTTCAGCACGCTGGTCGTCCAGATCCTTGATGGGAAAGGAAACGGCACGTTCCACACCATTCAGGTCGTCGTTGATACCCATACCTGTCAGGACAAATAAAGGTGCCGTGACACGGCGCAAACGGAGTTCGGAGGACAGATTTTGCTGGAAGAACTCTTTGATCTGCTTAATACCCAGCTCAGTCTGTTTCATGTCAAGCAGTTGCTGATAGTGTGTAGGTTTTATAAGGTAACTCATAGTTTTTTAATATTAATGGATAATCGTTGGCAAAGATAGGTATATTTTGTAAATATGCAATTAATTTTTATGTAAAGTAGTCAATTTGATTTCTTTTTCTTTTGTTTATTGAAAGTTTTGATAGTTTTGTTTGTTGGGGTAAAGAAAAGATTTTGTAATTTTTTAGCCGATTCATTAGGAAGAAAGCTAAGGAAATTGTATTTTTGCTGCGCATTTGAGGAATGCACCCGTAGTTCAATGGATAGAATAATGGATTCCGGTTCCATCGATTGGGGTTCGACTCCCCACGGGTGTACTACTTTGAGAATATTTGATAATGAAGACTCACTAAATCGGCTAATTTAGTGAGTCTTTCTTTTTAAGAGATTAGCCATTAAATCGACAGTTGTATGAATTATGCTTTTGAAATCTGTGCCAATTCAGCAGAAAGTTGTGTGGCTGCACAGGAAGGCGGAGCCAACCGCGTAGAATTGTGCGCGGCTATTCCGGAAGGTGGAACAACTCCTTCGTATGGAGAAATCCGTATGGCACGCAAGTTGATTGATATCCGTTTGCATGTGATTATTCGTCCGCGTGGAGGAGATTTCCTTTATTCACCGGTTGAGATTGAAACCATGGAAGAAGATATTCGCATGGCTCGTCAGGCAGGAGCTGACGGAGTGGTGTTTGGTTGTCTGACTCCGGAGGGTGAACTGGATATGCCTGCTATGGAGCGTCTGATGAAGGCGGCAGAAGGAATGGCTGTGACTTTCCATCGGGCTTTTGATTATGTAAAAGATCCAAAGCAGGTCTTGGAAACACTGATTCAGCTGGGAGTGGACCGTGTGCTGACTTCCGGACAGCAGCCTGTGGCTATCAAGGGAGCGGCATTGCTGGCTGATCTGGTAAAACAGGCCGACGGACGAATTGTGATAATGCCGGGTTGTGGTGTCAATGAATCGAATATTGCGGAACTGGCCCGTTTGACAGGAGCTTCGGAGTTCCATTTCTCTGCACGTGAGAATAAGGAAAGTCAGATGAAGTTGCGTAATCCAGCCTTGTCGATGGGAGGTACTGATATGGATGAATATATGCATCCGGTAACAACTGCCAAGCGTGTACGCAATACCATACAGGCTTTGAAGTCTTCGCTTTAAGGCTGTCTGAAAAAGCCCGCGGGCTTTTAGCAAAAAGGTTTCGGCGTTTTTGATTAAACGCCGAAACCTTTTTTATTTTTGTCTCGTTCTTTTTTCAGCCGGATCAGAGGCCGTGGATCACGTGCAGCATCTGTTCACCCAGACCGATGGTATATCCTTGAGACTGGAATACAACCCGGTTGAATGTGTCACCAATGATGAATACCGGCAACTGTCCGCCGTTGTTGAGCTTCATGTTGGTTGCAATTTCTTTGCGGATCTTTCCGTCAGTATCAATACCGAAGCTGATGGTTGAAGGCAGGTTCGGGAATGCCTTGCGGTCAAACTTCTTATAGGCTGCTTCGTCAGTAAACAGAAGTACGATTTTCCGTCCCCATTTTTCATAGTCGGCTTTCTTTACTTCAATATCTTTCAAAGCATGGTTGGTCGGTTCTTGTCCGACTCCCAGTACACCTACAATGTAGTAGCCGCGTCCTGTTGTAGAAAGGATGGAAACTTCTTCTTTTGTTTCCGGATTCAGATAGGTGGCTTCTGAATTGAAATTACCGATGACACGGATTTCTTCAGCGTTGTCTCTCATCACCAGGTCAACGGTCGTTGTTTTTCCTTCTTCAATGGTGAAGAAAGTGACGTTGCTCAGTACACTTCCGTTTGCCAGGCGGCTTCCTGTTACAAGCATGTAGTATCCGGTTTCAATCGGGGTTCCATTCTTCAACAGGGATTCCCAGGTTGCATTTTCCGGATAGTTCAGCAGACGGAAACTGCCGTTGTCATACTTCGAAATACTGAAGTGTGAATAATATTTCGGGTTGTTAAGACGTGAGATCGGTTTGTAGGTAGCCTTCAGTGTACCTTCTGACGGGCGCTGTGCTACGGCGGTCTCGAAGTTTACATGAGTCAGTTCTCCGTTGTGGCGGTAGTAGATGTTGCCGTTGACTGCATCTTTCCAGGCAGGGATTCCCATGCTGCGTGCAGCTGCAACGAAGAAGATTTCGCGGGAACGGCTATCGGTTACACGGCTGTTCCAGGTTCCTGCCGGTGAAGCTACGGCAGCTCCGGTATTCAAGTCATCGCGTACGGTCAGACTGTCCTTGCACCAGTTGACCAGTTGCTGCGGATCGTTCTTGAACTGTTCCGCCAGGCTGGCCGGAATGTTCTTCTGCAAGTACGAACGATACGGAGTCAGCAGTTCGTTCTCGATGCGCGGTGCAAGTACTTCATTCACGTCAGCCTGTGCATCGGTATTGTAAAGGTGATCTTCCAGTACGCTGCATGGAGTGTCGCGCAAGTCTTTGTCGGATACGGTAGAAAGCAGTGCAAGAGCCCGTTCGCCCATATTCTTGGCAACGGCATTCTTCAGGAATTGCATGATTTCTGCGTAGTTTCCTCTTGATTTGATGATGCAGGCAACTGTCTTATCAGCATCCAGCTTCTGTTCGTCAGCGAATGCTTTTGCTTTTTCTTCTGTCGGGAAGGAAGCTACATACGCATTGCGGATAGCGTCTTCCTCATTCATTCTGCGGGTATTCTCGGCGCGCTGTTCCGGAGTAACTTCCGGGATGTTGGCTTTTTCAGCCGGCGGAACCATGTCAAACGGAAGAGTGACAGGATCTCCTTCCTGTTTGTCGAGAACGATGTTGACTTGTTTGTCCTTGCCGAATGAAACTTTCTGGAAACCGAACTTGCCGTTGGCAGATGCAAATACCAGCATGTCTCCCAGTCCGGCAGATAAGGTTGCACATCCTTTTTCGTCGCTGACTTTATGGGCTACGGTATAGAATTCTCCATAGTTGTATACTTTGAACTCTACATCAGCTCCCGCTACAGGTTTCTGGTCAGCACCGGTGACAAGGATTTCGGCCGGAGCGCTCTGTCCATAGTTGTCGATGATATTGATTTCTGTATAATTGGCAGTCTGCTTCATGACATCTTCCGGTCCGTTATAAGCGCCGAACACTTTGGTGTGCATAAGCATGCCTCGGCTTGCCGGTGCATTGAACCATCCCAGATTCAGGACAGGTTCCGGTTCGCAGGCACCCAGGAAATACCACTGGCCGTCTACCCAGGCTTCTACCCAGGCATGGTTATCGTCTGTATGTGCCCAGCGCGGAGTGTAGACCTGACGTGCGGGAATTCCTACTGAACGAAGGGCAGCAACCAGGAAGGTTGATTCTTCTCCACAGCGGCCGTATGCAGTTTTAACCGTGGCCATCGGACCGCTGGTACGGATATCCGAAGGAGTATAGACAACTTTTTCGTGACACCAGTGGTTTACTTCCAGCACGGCATCACGCATGGACAGATCTTTGACGCGCGGCCAGAGCTCTTTGTGGAAAGCCTCGCGTGCATTATCCATGTTTTCGTTGTTCACACGGATGGGCAGCACAAAATGGCGGAAGATCATGTCGGGAATCTGTTTTCCCCATGAAGCTTCCTTGCGGTTTTGAAGAGAATGGCGCACATTGTTCAGGTAATATTCTCCGGAATAATCAGAGATATCACTTCCTGCCATGTAAGCATACATGAACATCATGGCTTCCCGTTCTTCCTGCGTCATGTTGCCTTTGAACACATCAAAGAGGTTTCCATGACTGAACACTTGTTGCTTGGCAGCAAAGTCTGCCTCCACTTTAGCCCGGTAGTCAGCTTCTTTGATGAAGTGTTCCTCTGAGGTGCAGCTTCCAAGACTGAGGGCTGCTACCAGACTGAGCGAATAGAAAAATCGTTTTATCATATCGGTTTTTGGATTAAAATATTTTCTGGATTTGTAACAGATTGTTTTTTCCGGCTTAAAGATACGAATAAGATTTATTATAACAGGCGTTTTGAGAAAGGAATCTCGGAATAAAATTCAGTAGGACTGCCTCTTGCCGGACGGAAAGGTTCGTTCAGAGGGATTTATTCAAATTTTGTATAAAAAAGAGGCGACTTAAATAATTTAGGAACTAATATTTTATAGTCTGAAATTTTTTGTTTACTTTTACTTTCTAATCTGGATATTATGTAGAAACGCAGAACGCCAGATGTCCGATGTGGCTTGACAGGTAATTAATAAATACATTAAAGATGTTGAAAAAGAGTATTATGACTTTCTTGTGTGGAGGAACGTTGTCGCTGATGGCGATAGCAGGGGCTTCTGCACAGTCACAAACTTATGTACTGGATAAAGGCTGGGAGTTTTCACAGGCTGGCAGCAATGAATGGATGTCTGCACGTGTGCCGGGCACTGTTCATCAGGATTTGCTGGATCATGGCCGTCTGCCTGATCCGTTTTATGGAATGAACGAACAGAAAGTGCAGTGGGTAGAGAAAGAAGACTGGCTTTACCGGACTGTATTTACAGTGACGGCTGATCAGTTGAAGAGTGATGCGGCATGGCTGACTTTTGAAGGACTGGACACCTATGCCGATGTTTATCTGAATGGCTCCTTGCTATTGAAAGCAGACAATATGTTTGTTGGCCATAAACTGGCCGTCAAGGATGTTTTGCGCGAGGGAGAAAACCGGCTGATGATTCGTTTCCGTTCTCCGGTTGAGGAAACGGCTCCCCAGTGGGATACGGATGGTTTCAATTATCCGGCTGACAATGACCACAGCGAAAAGCGTATGAGCGTTTATACCCGTAAGGCTCCTTATTCATATGGCTGGGACTGGGGAATCCGTCTGGCGACAAGCGGTATCTGGCGTCCTGTGAAACTGACTTTCTGCAATGGGGCGGCCATTGATGATTTCTTTGTACGTCAGCAGGAAGTAACGGAACAGGTTGCTAAGGTAGACAATCAGCTGGAAATAAATAATGTTACTTCTACACCGAAAGAAGCACAGGTAAAAGTGGTGTATGCTTATGGTGAGCAGGCTGATACCCTGACCCGGACCGTAGTTCTCCAGCCCGGAAAGAATTCTTTGTCAATGCCGGCCTGGATTGAAAAGCCTCATTTATGGATGCCTAACGGCTGGGGAGATCCTGCCTTGTATACCTTTACAGCAACAGTGTCGGTTGATGGGAAGGAAGTTGCTTCCAGGGAAGAAGCGATCGGACTCCGCTCAATCCGGGTAGTCATGGAAGATGATAAAGACGGAAAGAGTTTCTATTTTGAAGTGAACGGGAAACCGATGTTTGCCAAAGGATCTAACTATATTCCGGGAGATGCTTTGCTTCCCAATATGACGGGAGAACGCTATGCCCGTCTGTTTGAAGATATTCGGGCTGCCAATATGAATATGGTTCGTGTATGGGGAGGTGGTATCTACGAAGATGACCGCTTTTATGAGGAAGCCGACCGCAACGGTATTCTGGTGTGGCAGGACTTTATCTTTGCCTGCACGACTTATCCTCATGACCCGACATTCCTGAAACGGGTATCCGAAGAAGCTGTCTACAACATGCGTCGTCTGCGGAATCACGCTTCTCTGGCTATGTGGTGTGGTAATAATGAAATCTATGAGGGAATGCGCTACTGGGGATGGAAGGACAAATACAGTCCGGTGATCTGGAAAGAAATGACCGAAGGATATGATGTCCTGTTCCGCCAATTGTTGCCCGAACTGGTTGCGGCAAACGATCCGGGACGTTTTTACATGCATGGTTCTCCCTATGAAGCGAACTGGGGACGTCCGGAAAGCTGGAAGATAGCAGACAGCCATAACTGGGGAACCTGGTATGGACAGAAACCTTTTGAAAGTCTCGATACGGAAATTCCCCGTTTCATGAGCGAATACGGCTTTCAGGCTTTTCCCGAAATGAAAACCATCCGTATGTTTGCGTCCCCGGAAGATTATGAACTGGAGTCACCGGTGATGAATGCGCATCAGAAGGCTTCTATCGGAAACTTCCTGATCAAGAAAACCATGGCCCTATATTATAAGGTACCTGAAAAGTTTGAGGATCTCATCTATGCCGGTCTTATTTTGCAGGGGCAGGGGATGCGTCATGGCATAGAAGCTCATCGCCGTCACCGTCCTTACTGCATGGGAAGTCTTCCCTGGCAATTGAACGACAGCTGGCCGGTTGTTTCCTGGTCTTCCATTGATTATTATGGAAACTGGAAGGCTATGCACTATCAGATCCGCCGTGCCTTTGCACCGGTTCTGGTCGATGCGATCAAGGAGGGAAATAACCTTTCCTATTATATTATGTCCGACCGGCTGACAGACGAGGAACTGACTCTGAATCTGGAGTTGATGGACTTCAATGGAAAAGTTTACCGCAAACAGAAAGTCGACGGTCTGCTTCCGGCCAATACTTCCAAACTGTTTTATCAGGAACCGGTGGAACAGGCTCTTGCCGGCCGTGATTCTGCGACCACCTTTATGCATATGGTCGTGAAATCGAAGAAAGGCGAAGTCCTGTCGGATGAAATCTATTATTTTGCCCATCCAAAGGATCAGCTTCTGCCTAAAACACCGTTGCAGTGGCAGGTAAAGCAAAAGAAAGGTTATTGTGAAGTGACGGTGAAGGCTGACAAGCTGGCTCGTGATATCTTTATTGAAGTTCCGGTTCAGGGAGTGCGTTTCTCAGACAACTTCTTTGATCTGTTGCCGGGACAGAAGAAAAAAGTGATCATCACTTCGCCGGACGGTAAGTCACTGGATCATTTGCAGGTTACTGTCCATCAGCTGAGTGATGTACAATGACCGTTGTTTTATTAATCTTAAATGTATATTCATTTTTAAATTAGATCAATCAATATGATGAACCCTTTATCGAAAACCCATTTGTTGGGATTGTCGCTGGCAGGTTTGCTGTTTGCTTCCTGCTCGACTAGAGAAACGGTAGTGGCCGATTATCAGGTCGTACCTATGCCTTTGGAAATAACAACTGCACAGCAGGCTTCTTATCTGTTGAAAAACGGAGCTGTAGTTTATTATCCGGCCGGTAATGAAATGATGCGTCGAAATGCAGAGTTTCTGGCTGCTTATGTGAAGGAACAGACAGGTCTGGAGCTGAAACTTCAGGAAGGTGATGGCGGAAAGAACGGCATTACCTTAAAACTGGGACTGGCTGGTGAAAACAAGGAAGGCTACCAGCTGAAAGTAAATGCAGACGGGGTGACGATTGCAGCACCTTCTGAAGCCGGTGTATTTTATGGTATTCAGACTCTGAGAAAGTCTATTGACGTAGCTCAGGGAGCCAATATTGAACTTCCGGCTGTTGAAATCAATGATGAACCCCGTTTCAGCTATCGCGGTATGCATCTGGATGTATCCCGTCATTTCTTTACGGTAGATGAGGTGAAGACCTTTATCGACATGCTCGCATTGCATAATATCAACCGTTTCCACTGGCATCTGACGGATGATCAGGGATGGCGCATTGAGATCAAGAAATATCCGAAGTTGACTGAAATCGGTTCAAAACGTTCTGAAACCGTGATTGGCCGCAATTCCGGCAAATACGACGGAAAGCCTTACGGCGGCTTCTATACGCAGGAAGATGCCAGGGAAATCATTGCTTATGCAGCAGAACGTTACATTACCGTTATTCCGGAAATCGACCTGCCCGGTCACATGCAGGCTGCCCTGGCTGCTTATCCGGAACTGGGATGTACCGGAGGTCCGTATGAAGTATGGCGTCAGTGGGGTATTTCTGACAATGTTCTCTGTGCCGGAAATGATCAGACCATTCAGTTTATGAAGGATGTACTGGCTGAGATCGTGGATATCTTCCCGTCAGAATATATCCATGTGGGCGGTGACGAATGTCCGAAGACCCAATGGGAAAAATGTCCGAAATGTCAGGCCCGCATCAAGGCACTGGGATTGAAGTCGGATGCCAAACATACAAAAGAAGAACGTCTGCAAAGCTATGTGATTCATGAGGCAGAAGAGTTCCTGAATGAAAAGGGACGCCGCATGATCGGATGGGATGAAACGCTCGAAGGAGGACTGGCTCCGAATGCAACGGTTATGTCCTGGCGTGGAGAAGGCGGCGGTATTGAGGCTGCCAAGCAGAAACATGATGTAATCATGACTCCGAACACTTATTTGTATTTTGACTATTATCAGTCAAAAGATACTGACAATGAACCGTTGGCTATCGGTGGATACCTTCCTATGGAACGGGTATATAACTATGAGCCGATGCCGAAAGCTCTGACTCCGGAAGAACAGAAATATATTATCGGTGTGCAGGCAAACCTCTGGTCTGAATACCTTCCTGACATGAAACAGATGGAATACATGCTATTGCCTCGTGTAGCAGCTTTGTGCGAATCACAATGGTGTGCTCCGGAAAAGAAAAACTATGAAGCTTTCCTGCCGCGGGTTGCCCGACTGGTGGATATTTACAAGCTGAAAGGCTGGAACTATGCAACCCACATTTTCGATGTGATGCTGGAACTGACACCGAACACCGAAACCGGAACACTGGATGCTACGGCACGTACCATCGATAATGCGCCTGTGTATTATACTCTCGACGGAACTGAACCGACTGCTGCTTCACAGGTTTATACAGGCCCCATCAAGATTGACAAGGCTTGTACCCTGCGTACGGTGGCCATCCGTTCGGAAGGAACTTCCCGCATTACCAAGGATGAGATTTCGTTCAGCAAGTCATCCATGAAACCGATCACAATGCTGCAGCCGATCAACAAGCAGTATGAATTTACCGGTGCTACGGTATTGGTGGACGGTATGACAGGTAACCTGAACTACAAGACCGGCCGCTGGATTGCTTTCTACAAGAATGATATGGAAGCTGTGATTGACCTGAAGGAACCGACAGAAATCAGCAGCATGACACTGCATACAGCCGTAGAAAAAGGTGACTGGATCTTTGATGCACGTGCTATTTCTGTATCTGTTTCCGATGACAACAAGGTATTCAAGGAAGTAGCTTCTGAAAAATATCCGGTGATGAAGGAAACAGATCCGAATCAGGTTTATACTCATGAACTGAAGTTTGCTCCGGTGAAAGCCCGTTACGTGAAGGTTTATGCACAGCCTGAACACAAGATTCCGTCATGGCACGGCGGTAAGGGCAATCCGGGATTCCTGTTTGTTGATGAAATTATTCTGAATTGATCGTTATGAAACTGAAATTAAATCAATCACTGGCTGCGCTGCTGTTTTCAGCTTCTGTGTTTACAGCATGCGCACCCGTAGCCGAACAGACTTTATCGGTGACACCTGTCCCGATGGAAGTGAACTGGCAGCGGGGATCTTTCCGTCCGGATGCTTCTACCTCTTTGTGGATTGAAGCACCGGAGGCCGACCGGAGTATTCTGGCTGAATATCTTCAGGCTTCTCCGCTGGCTCTGAAGCTGGCAGATTCCCAGTCGGGAAATCAGGTTGTCCTGAAGCAGACAGATGCTTTGGAAGGGATTACTTCACCGGAAGGATATGTACTTTCTGTCAATTCCGACGGAGTGCGGATCGAAGCTTTGTCCGGTGCAGGACTTTTCTATGGTGTGCAGACTCTTTTGCAGATGGCTGCTGATGCTCCTGAAGGCATGACTGCTGTCACCGTAAAGGATGAACCTCGTTTTGAATACCGTGGTATCATGCTGGATGTGTCTCGTCATTTCCGCAGTAAAGAATTTGTGAAACGTCAGATTGACCTGTTGTCTTACTATAAGATCAACCGTCTTCACCTGCATCTGACCGATGCTGCCGGATGGCGTATTGAAATCAAGAAGTATCCGCGTCTGACCCAGTTTGCGGCATGGCGTCCGCAGGCTGTCTGGAAAGACTGGTGGAACGGAAAACGGGAATATTGTGAAGAAACCGATCCCCGTGCACAGGGTGGCTATTATACACAGGATGATATCCGGGAACTGGTGGCTTATGCACAGAAACACTATGTAACCATTATTCCGGAGATCGAAATGCCTTCCCATTCGGAAGAAGTGCTGACAGCCTATCCGGAACTGTCGTGTACGCATGTGCCTTATAAGCAGTCGGATTTCTGTATCGGAAATGAAAAGACGTTTGAATTTCTGGAAAACGTTCTGACTGAAGTCATGGAGCTCTTCCCTTCCGAATATATCCATATCGGAGGAGATGAAGCCGGAAAGGCTTCCTGGCCGAACTGCAAACTCTGTCAGGCACGTATGAAGAAGGAAGGACTGAAAGACGTGAATGAATTGCAGAGCTATTCCATTCACCGGATGGAACGTTTCCTGAACAGTCACGGACGCAAACTGCTGGGATGGGATGAAATCCTGGATGGTGGTCTGGCACCGAATGCAACGGTGATGTCCTGGAGAGGAACGGAAGGCGGGCTGGCTGCGATCCGTTCCGGACACAAGGCTATCATGAGCCCGGGACAATATTGCTACCTGGACGGCTATCAGGATGCTCCGTATTCACAGCCGGAAGCCATTGGCGGATATTTGCCATTGAAGAAGGTATATGGATATGAGCCGGTTCCTGATTCCTTGTCGGCTGATGAGGCTAAACTGATGTACGGAGTACAGGCTAATTTGTGGACTGAATATATTCCGACAGAGGAACATGCTGAGTATATGCTTTATCCCCGTGCCATTGCCTTGGCTGAAGTTGCCTGGTCAAAACCGGAAAACAAGTCCTGGGAGGATTTCCACCGTCGTGCACTGAAGATTGTGGATGAACTGAAAGCCAAAGGCTATCATCCTTTCGAACTGAAGAATGAAATCGGTAACCGTAAGGAAGCCGAGACTCCGGTGGAACATCTGGCACTCGGTAAGAAAGTGACCTATAACGCACCTTACTGGGAAAACTATCCGGCTGCAGGAGAAGCAACGCTGACCGACGGACTCCGGGGAGGATGGAACTACAATGACCAGCTTTGGCAGGGATTTGTGACCAAGGACCGTGTGGATGTGGTCATTGATCTGGAGAAAGAAACTCCGATTCATTCCGTGGCAGCAGACTTTATGCAGATCTGCGGACCGGAAGTGTTTATGCCCGAACGGGTAGTGATCTCCGTTTCCAATGACGGAAAAGAGTTCACTCAGCTGGCTGAAATCAAGCATGAAGTGGTGAGAGACGATGCTGTGACTTTCAAGAACTTCGGCTGGGAAGGAGAGGCATCGGCCCGCTACATCCGTTATCAGGCATTGGCCAGCGATAAGTTCGGCGGTGTATTGTTTACTGACGAAATCGTCGTTAAATAAATGATTGAATTATGAAAACAGGAAAGAATATACTGATGGGCATAGCCCTGACTTCTGCGCTGTTCGTTTCAGCGCAGGAGCCGGTGGATTATGTCAATCCTTTTGTGGGGACGACCAATTACGGAACGACCAACCCGGGAGCCGTAGTTCCTCAGGGAATGATGTCGGCTACTCCGTTCAATGTAATGGGGTCGGAAGACAATAAATATGACAAGGACAAGCAGTGGTGGTCTACTCCTTATGAAGTGAACAACAAGTATCTGACCGGTTTTTCACATGTCAACCTGAGTGGGGTGGGATGTCCGGATCTGGGTTCGCTGTTGCTGATGCCGACTTCGGGAGAGCTGAATGTGAAGTACACTCAGTATGGAAGTGAGTATACGGACGAAGTTGCTGTCCCGGGATATTATTCAAACATGCTGACCAAGTATGGCATCAAGTGTGAGATGACGGCTACTCCCCGTACGAGCCGTGCCCGTTTTACCTTCCATCGCGGACAGGGAAATCTGCTGATGAATCTGGGAGAAGGGCTGACCAATGAAACCGGAGCTACCGTGCGTTTCGTCAATGATCGTGAGATTGAAGGCTCCAAGTTGCTGGGTACGTTCTGCTACAATCCTCAGGCTGTATTCCCCATTTATTTTGTCATGCGTATTGACAAGGTCCCTGCCACCCGCGGTTACTGGAAACTCCAGCGGCCGATGCAGGGAGTCGAAGCTGAATGGGACGGATATTCCGGAAAGTATAAACTCTATACTTCTTATTCCAAGGAAATGAGCGGAGACGATGTAGGTGCCTGGTTTACCTTTGACACAACAGAAGGTGAAGCCATTGATGTCAGCATCGGAGTTTCTTTTGTCAGCATCGAGAATGCCCGCCTGAACCTTGAGACGGAACAGCCGGCCGGTACGACTTTTGATCAGATCCGTGCACAGGCCCGCAAGAAATGGAATGAAGACTTGAGCCGGATTCTGGTGGAAGGAGGTACGGAAGAACAGAAAGGTGTGTTCTACACAGCCCTCTATCATACAATGATTCATCCCAATATCCTGCAGGATGTCAATGGACAATATCCTCAGATGGAAGGAGACAAGATTCTGACAACCGACCGCAACCGTTACACCGTGTATTCTTTGTGGGATACTTACCGTAACTTCCATCAGCTGATGACACTGGTTTATCCGGAACGTCAGATGGATATGGTCCGTACGATGCTTGACATGTACCGGGAACACGGATGGTTCCCCAAATGGGAACTTTATGGCCGGGAAACCCTCACTATGGAAGGAGACCCCAGCATTCCGGTCATTGTAGACACGTGGATGAAAGGCTTGCGCGACTTTGACATCAATCTGGCATACGAAGGAATGTACAAGTCGGCTACGACTCCGGGAAAAGACAACCTGATGCGCCCCGACATTGACGACTACATTGCCAAAGGATACTGTCCGCTGATGGAGCAGTACGACAATTCTGTATCACATGCACTGGAGTATTACATTGCTGACTATTCTCTGTATACACTGGCCAAGGCTCTGGGTAAGACAGAGGATGCGAAACTGTTCTACGACCGCTCCATGGGATACAAACATTATTACTGTAAAGAGTTTGGTACATTGCGTCCGATCCTGCCTGACGGTACTTTCTATGGCCCGTTTGATCCGCTTCAGGGTGCCAACTTCGAGCCGAGCCCCGGTTTCCATGAAGGAAATTCCTGGAACTATACGTTCTACGTGCCGCACGATGTGAAGGGACTGGCAAAACTGATGGGCGGACAGAAACGTTTTGTCAACAAGCTCCAGATGGTGTTCGACAAGGGCTATTATGATCCCGCCAATGAACCGGACATTGCCTATCCTTATCTTTTCAGCTATTTCAAGGGAGAAGAATGGAGAACCCAGAAACTGGTGAAGGAACTGCTGGCCAAACATTATACAACGAAACCTGACGGACTGCCGGGAAATGAAGATACGGGAACCATGTCTTCCTGGGCTATTTTCAGCATGATGGGCTTCTATCCGGATTGTCCGGGAGTTCCGGAATATACACTGACCACTCCGACCTTCGACAAGATTACCATCAAGCTTGATCCGGCTTATTGGGGAACAGACAAGCTGGTGATCCGCAAGGAAGGTGGTGACGGTTATATTGACCAGATCCGTCTGGGCGGTAAGAAATATTCCAAATACCGTCTGACACATGAAGACTTGATCCATGCGGGAGAAATTACATTTGTATGTAAATAAGATATCAGATAGGATAGTTTTTTAGGTGATTAAGATTGTTGTTTCTATCTGATGCCCGTTTTGATGGGTATTAAGGAGGAGGCATCGGTTGGTGCCTCCTTTCTTTTTCTGAACTGTTTATTAATCTTATTTGATATGAAAAAATTGAATCTGTTACTAACTTGCACATGTGCACTCTTTGCACTTTCTGTACAGGGGCAGAAACAGCTTTTGCTGTCTTCACCCGACGGAAAACTGAAATCAACCATTACCGTCGGAGACAAACTGACGTATGATATTTCCTGTAACGGCCAGCAGGTGCTGGCTCCTTCTCCGATCTCTGCAACGCTGGACAACGGAAAGGTATGGGGAGACAAGGCTCGTCTTGCCAAGGTTACGGAGAAGAAGAATGATACGCAGATTGATGCTCCTTTTTATCGCTCCAGTTGTGTACGCGATTATTACAATGAGCTGACTCTCCGTTTCAAGGAAGACTACAGCGTCGTGTTCCGTGCCTATAATGACGGGGTGGCTTACCGTTTTGTCAATCATGCCAAAAAGCCTTTCTGCATTTTGAATGAGGAAGTTGATTACCGCTTCCCGGCTGACGTAACGGCCAGCGTACCTTACGTAAATGCGGGAAAAGACGGTGATTACAACGGGCAGTTCCATAATTCTTTTGAGAATGTCTATACGACTGCTCCTATTTCACAGCTGAACAAGGAACGGTTGATGTTCCTGCCACTGGTTGTTCAGGCCACACCGGAGGTAAAGGTCTGCATCACCGAAACAGACTTGAACAATTATCCGGGGCTGTATCTGACAAATGCGAAAGGTTCCAACTCGCTGAGTGGCATACAGGCTCCTTATCCCAAGACCATGAAACAAGGCGGACACAATAATCTGCAGATGCGTGTGCAAACCCGTGAAGAATACATTGCGAAGGTAGACGGTCCGCGCAATTTCCCCTGGCGTGTAGCGGTAGTGACTACCCGTGATACACAGCTGGCTGCATCCAATCTGAGCTATCTGTTGGCTGAACCTTCCAAATTATCAGATACATCCTGGATCAAACCGGGAAAAGTAGCCTGGGAATGGTGGAATGACTGGAACCTCTGTGGCGTAGACTTCAAGACCGGAGTAAACAATGCAACCTACAAGGCTTATATTGATTTTGCTTCTCAGTATGGCATTGAATATGTGATTCTGGATGAAGGATGGGCTGTGAACCTGAAGGCTGATCTGATGCAGGTTGTGAAGGAAATAGACCTGAAAGAACTGGTAGACTATGCGGCAGCCCGTAACGTGGGTATTATTCTGTGGGCGGGATATTATGCTTTCGAACGCGACATGGAGAATGTATGCCGTTATTTCTCTGAAATGGGTGTGAAAGGATTCAAGGTTGACTTTATGGACCGTGATGACCAGCTGATGACAGATTTCAATCACCGTGCAGCTGCCATGTGTGCCAAATATCACCTGATTCTTGATTTGCACGGTACGCATAAGCCGGCCGGACTGAACCGTACCTATCCCAATGTATTGAACTTTGAGGGAGTGCATGGACTGGAACAGATGAAATGGCGTCCGGCAGGATTCGACCAGATTACCTATGATGTAATGATTCCGTTTATTCGTCAGGTGGCCGGTCCGATGGACTATACCCAGGGAGCCATGCGTAATGCTACCCGTGAGAATTATTATCCAAGTAATAGTGAACCGATGAGTCAGGGTACCCGTTGTCATCAGCTTGCCATGTATATTGTTCTGGAATCACCTTTCAATATGCTGTGTGATTCCCCAAGCAACTATATGCGTGAGCAGGAATCCACTTCTTTCATTGCTCAGGTTCCGACGGTCTGGGATGAAACAGTGGTGCTGGACGGCAAGATGGGAGAATATATCATAACAGCCAGACGCAAGGGAGATACCTGGTTTGTCGGTGGTCTGAACAATTGGGATGCACGCGATGTGGAAGTCGATCTGTCTTTCCTTTCTTCAGGAAGTCACAAGGCTGTTCTCTTCAAGGATGGAGTGAATGCTCATCGTACTGCACGCGATTACAAGCGCGAAGAAGTAAGCGTAAGTTCCACACAACCGTTGAAAGTTCATCTGGCTCCGGGCGGTGGTTTTACCTTGCAGATTGATTAAGATTGAGCTTTCTTTCAGATAGCATTGGGCTCTATTCAGAAGCCGTCAGAATCGACCGCACGATGGGACAGAATCGTGCGGTCGATTGTGCTTCATCGAGCGTTCGTTGCGGCCTGATCGAGCGTTCGTTGCGGCCCCATCGTGCGGTCGATTTTTGGGCATTGGCCAGCCAAAGCGAAGGTATTGTACGGTCGTATGCGAATGACCTTTATTTCAGTTGGAGCGACCGGACTGTTCCTGTCGGTGTAATGCTCAGGAAGCCGGCTTTACTTCCTTTTTCCAGAGGAATCAGTTCCCAGGATGATTCAGGAGTTATCCGGATCTGTTCCGGCGAAACTGCCTTCAGATCAGGCAGGAATATCAGAGTGGGAGCTGGAGATGTCTTGTCCTCCTTCCACTGGCATGTCAGTCCGTCTGTGGAACTGTAGGACAGGAGTTGTCCGTTGACTACCTGCGGATAAGGACGGGAAATGACACTACTGAAATAATCTTGCGTCTCAATGTCTTTCCACCAGCACCAGTAGGTATGTCCCAGTTTGTATTTTTCAATCAGGCCGATCTGATGCCGGGCAGACTGCAGATAACTTTTTCCCAGATAGAATGCGCCCCATTCCCCGACCAGTGCCGGCAGGTGACGTTCTCTGGCAGAAGCTGTAAGCTGACTGAAGATAAAGTCCAGACGTTCGTAGCCCGGATTAACGGCAGCATCTGTATCCACTACCCAGTCATAGGCATGAGCAGCATAGACGCACAGAGAATCAGGTTTCCCGTTTGTGTCAGCAGGTATGTGGAAGGAACTCTTTATTCCCTTGTTGCAGAAATAATTATGTTCCAGAAACAGAAGATGGTTCTTGTCTGCCTGCCGGATTCTGTCACGCAGCTTCTGGTAAAAGCGACTCAATTCATTCTGTTCGAACCGGGAAACGGTTTCCGAAGCTGCATGAAGTATTTCTGTGAAAGCCTCTTTGTCTGTCAGCTGGTTCATAAGTTCTGCCCGCTGGTCTTCATTATCCCATACCGCAGTCATTGCCTCCGGAGAAACCTGTGTCTGCCCGTGCTTGTGAAGATACTGTATATATCCTTCCATGAATTGCTGGAAAACAGCCTGTGCCTGCGTTCCCATGAAAGGTTCGTTCATGACGTCAAAACCGATGACAGACTTGCAGTCTGCGTACCTTTCGGCCAGCATCCCCCACACATTGATGTAATGATCCTGAATCCCGGTTCTATCTTTGGCTGGTGAATTGGCCCAGAAGTTGTCGAATGATTTCTGTACGGCCGGACTGATCAGATAGGAGTCGCTCCAGACCTCTCCCGTTGCATGGGGCAAGGATTCGTCAAGCGTAGCCCATTCCGGAGCACCGTTTCCGAATTTTCGTCCGAACAGATCCTGATGCATATCCAGAATAAGATAGATACCGTTTTCTTCTGCCCAACGGACTCTCCGGTCAATTTCCTGGAGATAGCTTTCATTGTATTGTCCCGGTTCCGGTTCCAGACCGTCCCAGTTGATGCCATAGCGGATGCAGTTGATTCCCCAGTTGCGGAATTCTTTGAAAAGCTGTTCATCATTTGGATAGACATATCTGTCCTCAGGAGATTTGGTTACGTGGTTGATCCCGTTGAGAACGAGTTCTCTGCCGAGTGAATCTACCAGTATTTCATTCCGGACAGAAGCGAATCCGGATGCCGGAGTTTCCCGGACTGGCCGGGTACATCCTGTTCCCCAAAAAATACAGAGCAGAGCTGCTCCTATTCCCCAATAATACTTTTTCATGTTCATAGATCTTTTTTCATAGTTTACGCTACAAAGATAAGCCAAAGAAATTGCATGAATGACTTTATTTTCATTTATTTGCCTTATAAAATAAATGAATGGTTTAACCTTGAGTTTGAAACCGAAATCAAAATATGATGAAAAAAAACGGTATCTTTTTAGTTTGGGGATTCTGGCAGCTGATTTGCTTGTCGGCTGCCGGTCAGGTCGATGTCACTTTTCATCGGGCCAGTTTGCCGGTTCTTTCCGGAGAGGACAATAATCATGTTGGATATCTGCAGGCAATCAGGCAGGGCGGCAGCAAAGATCGTATGACAGGGCTTTCTTATTCCTTTGAGGGAACGGACTGTCTGGATCAGATAGCTGAAATATCACTGTATGCCTGTAATGCCCGGGGAAGAATGGACCGGAATAAACGGATTGCTGTGTCGAAAGTGACAGAGAGACAGGGATCTTTCAGACTCCATGAGTCACTTTTATCAGATACCTGTTACTGGGCTTTTGTGGTTAAGACACGTGAGGGACTGCCCTTGTCAGGAAGGGTTAACCTGAACTGTACGGATGTGACATTTGACAGCGGAAAGGTTCATCTGGGAACGACTTATCCGGAAGGACTTAGAACCGGCATCGCTCTTCGCAAAAGCAAGCAGGACGGAGTAAATACCAGCCGGATTCCCGGACTTGTGACTTCCCGGAAAGGAACCTTGCTGGCCATTTATGATGCACGCTGGGAATCGTCAAGAGATCTTCAGGGAGATATAGATATTGCTTTGAGCCGCAGTGAAGACGGCGGAAAAACCTGGCAGCCCATGCAGCGGGTGCTGGATCGTAAAGAGTGGGGAAATCTGCCTGAAAAATATAATGGCATAGCAGATGCTTGTATATTGTGTGATGAAAAAACGGGAACTTTGTATGTCGCCGGTCTGTGGATGCATGGGGTTCTGGACGGAAAAACCGGACGATGGGTGGAAGGACTGACGCAGGACAGTACCCGCTGGATTCATCAGTGGTTTGACAAAGGCTCTCAGCCTGGTCTGGGAGTGAAAGAAACTTCTCAGTTTCTGATTGCGAAAAGTACGGATGATGGAAAAACCTGGAGCGAACCGGTCAACATCACTTCGCAGACCAAGCGGCCTGAATGGTGGCTTTATGCTCCGGCTCCCGGTCATGGGATAACTCTGGAAGACGGAACGCTGGTTTTCCCTACTCAGGGACGTGACCGGAACGGTCTGCCGTTTTCCAATATAACTTACAGTAAGGATGGAGGAAAAACATGGATAGCCAGTAATCCGGCTTACTCCAATACAACGGAGTGTATGGCGGTTGAACTGGATAACGGTGACATTATGCTGAATATGCGGGATAACCGGAATCACGGAAAGAAGTCACCTAACGGGCGGAGAATCTGTGTGACTTCCGATCTGGGAACAACCTGGAAAGAACATCCGACTTCGCATGCCGTACTGACGGAGCCTACTTGCATGGCTTCTGTTCATAAGCATGTGTATCGGGCAGAAGACGGAAGCCGGAAAACCCTGCTGGCCTTCTTTAATCCCGATTCTTATCAGTCGCGTGACCATCTTACCCTGAAACTCAGCTTTGACAACGGGATGACCTGGCCTGAAAAATACTGGCTGACACTGGATGACTGGGGAGGTTTCGGGTACTCATGCATTACTTCCATTGATGAAGATACGCTGGGAATCGTTTATGAAGGAAGCGGGGCTCAGATGGTCTTCCAGCAAATCAGGTGGAAAGATCTTCTCTGACCAATAAAAAAACTCTCCGGTTGTCAGGCAGACAGTCGGAGAGTTTGCTTATTACTGATAAGGATCAGCTGATCAGATCGGTTTATATTCTACGAAAGCTTCCATAGCTTCATAGCTTGCCAATCCCAGATGATCGTAAAGAGTTGCAGTACCACGGTTACGGTCTTCGCTACGCTGCCAGAACAGACGTTCATCGTTGCCCAGGAACGGAGCACTTTCCATCTGAGACTGGTGCTTCAGGATGGAATTACGTTTGGCGCGGAGTTCTTCCGGACTCAAAGGTACAGCCATTTCGATGTTTTCGATTTCCCATTCAGCCCAGGCACCACGATACATCCAGATGCGGCAGTCGTTGAGCCATTCAGCTCCTGCATTCTTTTCTTCATCAATTGCAGCAAATACGGCATCTGTGCAAACGCGGTGTGTACCATGCGGGTCAGCCAGGTCACCAGCTACATAAATCTGATGCGGTTTTACTTCCCGAAGCAGATTGAGAACGATTTCCACGTCAGCCTCGCTGATCGGATTCTTTTCAATCTTACCGGTTTCGTAGAACGGGAGATCAAGGAAATGGCAGCGTGAAAGCGGGATATTGTTGAACGTACAGGCCGTACGTGCTTCGCCGCGGCGGATCAGTCCCTTGATGGTCAGAATATCGCGGGTATCCATGTCACCTTCCTTCTTGGCAGCCAGGAACTGTTTGATTTCTGCATATTTGTTGCAGATCGTTTCGTTTTGGCCGTTGTCGAAGAGCTGGTTGAATCCGTTGATGAAATGCATGAAGCGGGTTACTTCTTCATCGCCAACCGCAATGTTGCCTGAGGTTTCGTAAGCTACATGAACTTCGTGACCTTGCTGTACGAGTCGTCTCAGTGTTCCACCCATGGAGATGACGTCATCGTCCGGATGCGGAGAGAATACCACTACGCGCTTCGGGAATGGTTTGGCACGTTCCGGGCGGTAAGTATCGTCAGCATTGGGTTTTCCACCCGGCCATCCGGTGATGGTGTGCTGCAGGTCGTTGAACACCTTGATGTTGACATTATAGGCAGATCCGTAAAGAGCGAGCAGTTCACTCAGACCGTTTTCGTTGTAGTCTTTGTTGGTCAGCTTCAGGATAGGCTTGTTCAGTAATGTGCAGAGCCATACGATAGCGCTCCGGATCAGTTTGTCATTCCATTCGCAGCTGGTTACAAGCCAGGGACGCTGGATGCGGGTCAGGTGAGAAGCTGCAGCCAGGTCAATGCATACATTTACATTGTTATGCAACTGAAGGAATGAAGCCGGGAGTGTATCATTGATATTTTCTTCGACAGCTTTCTGAATGATGTCTGCCTTGTCTTCGCCCCATGTCAGCAAATAGATTTTCCGTGCACTCAGGATAGTCTGAACTCCCATGGTGATGGAGCAGGGAGGCAGATTGTCTACACCCCAGTTGCGTGCAGCTTCTGAGCGTGATGTAGCGTCCAGCAGAATCAGTCGGGTAGGAGAGCTGGCATGTGATCCCGGTTCGTTCATACCGATGTTTCCCTCGCGTCCGATTCCCATCAGAACAATGTCGATACCTCCGAAAGTCTGGATACGCTGTTCATACAGGCGGCAGTGTTCACTGATTGCATTCTGGGGAATACTTCCGTCTATGGTGAATACATTCTGGCGGTCAATGTCAGTCTGTGACAGGAACAGGCTGTTCAGCTGTCCGAAAGTGCTTCCATTTCCTTCTGTCAAAGGATAGAATTCATATAAGTTGAAGACAACGACATTGCGGAAGCTCAATCCTTCATCTTTATGTCTGCGTACGAGTTCTGTAAACAGCGGGCGCAGTGAAGTGCCGGTACCGATGGCCAGTGTACAGAATTTCCCTTCACGCTGGCGTTCCTGAATTTTGGCTGCAACCTCATCAGCTATGTGTCTGACACCTTCTTCAATGGTTTCGAAGATGTCAGTCGGAATTTTTTCCAGACGGGTCAAGACTGAACGTTCAACGGCATTTTCCGGTTTGTAGTATCTGGGGGATACATGGTTCAGTGAAATTTGTGAACTAAGGTTTGTTCTCATGGTTGTTGTTCCTCCTTCGATTAAGTTAATAAGAAAAGCAAAACGCAGCAAGGATGCTGTAATCTTTCCAGACTTACAGATTCCTTGCTGCGTTTATGCGGTCAGCTTGTAATCGCAGTACTCGGGTCTTGATTACAGGTTGTTCTTTTCAATATCCTTGAAATATTTGTATGTACCGACTTTCAGTTCGTCTGTTGCTGCTTCATCGCAAACGATGATTCCATGGCGGTGCATCTGCAATGCGCTGATAGTCCACATCTGAGTGATGCCACCTTCAACAGCATGCTGCAAAGCACGTGCCTTGTTGTGTCCGTTACAGATGATCAGTACTTCCTTAGCAGAAAGAACAGTACCTACACCTACTGTTAACGCAGTTTTGGGCACTTTGTTCACGTCATTTTCAAAAAAACGAGAGTTAGCGATGATGGTATCAGTTGTCAGAGTCTTTACACGAGTGCGTGAAGACAGAGAAGAACCCGGTTCGTTGAACGCGATATGTCCGTCAGGACCGATTCCACCGAGGAACAAGTCAATACCACCGAACTTTTCGATTTCTTTTTCATAGTTTTCGCATTCTGCTTCCAGGTCAGCAGCATTTCCGTTCAGGATATGGATGTTTTCCTTGCAGATATCGATGTGGTTGAAGAAGTTATTGAACATGAAAGAGTGATAGCTTTCCGGATGTGATTCGGGCAGGCCTACATATTCGTCCATGTTGAATGTAACTACATTCTGGAATGAAACAACACCTTTCTTGTTGAGTTCGATCAGTGCTTTGTACATACCAAGAGGTGAAGAACCGGTAGGAAGTCCGAGAACAAACGGTTTTTCTTTTGTTGGTTTAGCAGCATTGATTTTGTTTGCTACATAGTTTGCAGCCCAGTTAGACAATGACTGGTAGTCTGGTTCGATAATTACTCTCATGGTCGTTAACGATTTAGTTAATATATTTAATAAGTCAATATTTTTCGTTTATACCTGCAAAGATATAATGATTACGATGATTGGCAAACAAAAAAGGGACTTTTCATAGGAAAGTACCGAAAATAAAAAGAATCCCCATTTCATTAACGGAAAATCCGTTAAGAAATGGGGAAGACTTCATTTAGATCAAAGATTCTTTTGTCAGTCAGTATTATTCAATAGCCAGACTACCTGTTGTCGGCCAATAAGGATTCTGATACAAACCGTCGGCCAGGTTCAATTCTTCAACACCAATCGGAGTCAAATAATATGCTTTCATCCAGGAGTAACCATCATAGAACTGGTTGTTTGTCTTGTACAAACTGTAAGGACGCTGGTACTTACCAAGTTCTTTCATTGAACAGTTAGATTCCGTAGTACCGTCTGCTACAATGGGTTTCATATTGGCATTTTCACTCTTTTCATAGTTCTTGTAAGCTTCATCCCACAAGTTGATACCCATCGGAATATATTTTTCAGTGAACAGTCTGTCCCAAGAACGCCATCTGATCAGGTCGTCCCAACGCATACCTTCACCGATGAATTCGCAACGGCGTTCGCGGCGGATATTATACAGGGTAGCATCTACCATATTGCTTCCAGACCAAACACCGAGGTCATTCAACTTAGCTTCTTCAGCCATATTGGTATTGTTGATTGTATTTTGAATATCTGTAGAAACACCTGCACGTTCACGCAAAGCCTGCCAGTATTTCAAAGCATCAGCATCCAATGTGTGATTCTTTTCATAGCTTGCTTCGATATAATTCAGATAGGCTTCAGCAGCACGGAATACCGGACATGCGTTGGTACCCAGAATTTCATCGTTCTTCAGCTGAACATAATCATAAGTGTAGTGCTTACGCTGACGGTAACCTGTCAGGTCACGGTTCTGCAATTCGGAGTTAGTCAGAAGAGGAGCACCGAATTTTATAACGTCATTGGCTGTTTGAACGGCAGGGCTTGTTGCATCACTCAGTTTAACGTCACTTTCGCCCCATACGAACAGCTGCAAGCGTTCGTCACGATCAGTCTTTTCCAAATCAATGCTGGTATCACCCTTGTATCCGGATCCTGTTGCATAGATAGGCAGACCGTTTTTCATCAGGAAAGAAGTAATGAAACTGTGAGTCAGACCACTTCTGTCACCTACTTGCAGACGGTTAGGAACGTCATGAGAAATGCTCAAAGACTTGTCATACTGTTTCCACAACAGAACTTCAGGAACGTCTTTCAAAGAAGGCTGACTGAACATTTCAAAGTAAGGATTCCAGCCATAAATCTGGTTGTATTCCGGATTCATTACATGGCTGTTCTGAGTCAGGGAAATTCTGTCTGCAACCTGTTTGGCTGCTGCCATAGCTTCACTCAGGAAGAAATCGATTTCAGCGTCAATGTTGAAAGTCTTTCCGCTATTGTATGACATATCCTTTCCTGGCCAGTTGTCATCACCCGGAACACGTCCCGTTCCTTTATGATATTTCTCGAAAGTACCTTCATACAAAGCAACTCTTGACTTGAACAGCAATGCAACCTGTTTGTTGATGCGTTGGTTGTCTTTGAATCCTACTTCCTGCAAAAGAGAGATTGCCTTGTCAAGATCCTGCAGAATGAAACGTGCTACTTCATTACGGGGTGCTCTCTGTGATTTTTCTTTCAGGTATTCCTCTTCATTGGGAAGAACTTCTGTAATGATAGGAAGGTCACCGAAGTTTGCCATGGCATTGAAGTAAACCAATGCACGGAAGAAGTATCCTTCACCCAGATAATGGTTCTTGTCTTCGTCAGAACCACTGATTTCAGCCAGTCTTGGTTCTACTTCTTCAATCAGATAGTTCCATACACGGATTTTAGCATATTGATCCTTTAAGTTCTGGCCGGATGGTACCCTCCAGTTTCCTGCAAAGTAGCTTAAAGAGGCATCATCTTTTACAAAGTTATCTGTATTATCATCGTTGATAGAGATACCGGCATGCCATGCTGTCTGATGGTAAAGTGCTACTCCTTGAGTATTAACCAGATAAGAATTATAATAATTGTTCACATAATTGGCAATGTGATCAGCTGTCGAAAAGTATGCATCCGGTGTAATTGATGTAATCGGCTCACGATCCAAAAAGTCATCACAGGATGTTACACCTAAACCACTCATTCCGATCAATGAGCAGAAAAATATATGTTTGAATTTCAGTTTCATAATTTTAAAATTTTAGAAGTTAACGTTTATACCAACTGAGATGGTTCTCTGCAACGGATACAACTTACCATCACCCCAGTCACCACCAAGAGTTTCAGGGTCAAATACTGAAATCATATCAGAGAAAGTCAACAGGTTATCACCTGAAACGTAAATTCTGACAGATTCCATACCTGCTTTCTTAGTCCAGATCTTAGGCAGAGTGTAACCAATCTGAGCATTCTTTACACGCAGATATGCAGCATTCTGCAAATATCCAGTCTGGGTCTGCTGGTTTTTGGTTGAACTGAAGTCAGGTCTCGGGTAATATGCATCTGTGTTTTCCGGAGTCCAGTAATCCAAATGTTCAACGAAGCAGGTTGACTGCCATTGGCCACCATTTGCGCCCCAGAAGTACGGACCGCTCAACATATAGTCGCGTTTCAGGACACCCTGGAAGAATACAGAGAAGTCAATACCTTTCCATGCACCATCCAAAGTCAGACCGAATTTGTATCTTGGTTTGTTGTTACCGATGATAGTGATATCACCATGGTCTTCCAAAGTGTTGGAACCATTGCTGACAATACCGTCACCGTTCAGGTCAGCAAACATGACATCACCGGCTGCCCATCCTGTACCCCAGTTAGGCTTGTTGTTTTCAAGGTGTTTATCCATTTCTTCTTGAGACTGAGCGATACCTACAGTTGTGTAACCCCAGATTTCACCGACCATTCTGCCGTCATAATAGGTACCCAGGTTGCCAGTCGGGTTGTAGTATCTGGTAATCTTTTCCTGGTTGTCATCCAAAGTCAAACGAACACCATAGTTAAAGTCCTGAATTCTGTCTCTCCAGGATAATTCAAGTTCCCATCCATATGACTTCAAGTCGGCGTTGTTCAAGTTAGGAGGTGTAGCACCAAGAATACCCGGCAAGTTAGGAGCTGCAGCAACCATGTCCTTAGTCAGACGGTTATAGTAGCTGAATGAACCAGTGAAACGGTTGTTGAACATACCAAAGTCGAAACCTGCATCCCAGCTCTGAACAGTTTCCCAGGTTAGCAAGCTACTTACAATACCCGGAAGTCCTGCTACATTCTGTTTAGCACCACCGATCAACCAGCCGGAGCTTTCAACACCGGTAGGCATTGACTGGTAGAACGGGTAGTATGATTCAGTATTATTATTACCAAGCTGTCCCCAAGAACCTCTCAGCTTTAATGTACCGATAATGTTGTTCAATGGAGCGAAGAACTCTTCACGTGCGATATTCCAACCTGCAGAGAATGACGGGAATAAGCCCCAGCGTTTGTCGCCGATGAAACGGGAAGATCCGTCATAACGTAAGTTAGCTTCCAAAATATATTTCTCTTTGTAGTTGTAGTTGATACGACCGAAGAAACCAGCCATTGCATATTCACCCTTACCGTTGTATGCTTTCTGGTTATCCTGAGTAGCGTTCAATTCGGGAACAGTAGGAGTTACCAGATCAGTACCAAAACCAGTCAAGGAATTGTTCTTATACAATTCTGCATTGAAACCGGCCATTACTTTGAAATAGTGTCCATTGATTGTTTTTGAGTAGTCAGTATAGATATTGGTTGAATAATAATCTTCACCATAACGGTAATCCTGAACTTCAGAATATCCGGCAGCACCACCATTCCAGGAAAGCAGATACGGATTATTGTCAGCATCATAGCCATAGATAGGTAATACTGCCCACTGAGTGCTCTGGGTAGTTTGACGCATACTTCCGTCAATCGTAATGTGCCAGTCTTTAATCGGTTCGAATACGAATTGCAACTGGTTGGTGTATAAGTCTTTCTGTTCGCTCTGTTTACCACCTTCTTCCAGCTGGATGATTTCCATATCGGCAGCCCAGTTTCCATACGGGTCTTTTACAAAACAGGTCGGCCAGCGGCGGGCGATGTTATGGAAGAACAAACCGGTCAGATAAGTAGGACGGTCATATTGTTCGCGAGTCCATTTGGTTGTAAAGTTCATCTTGGCCCAGCTTGCCAGTTCTGCAGAGATCTTACCATTCAATGTATAACGGTTAAAGCTATCACTTCCGTGGCGGATCAAACCTTGCTGATCAAGGAAGTTTCCACTCAATACATAAGTCAGCTTATCTGTACCACCGCTGATGCTGACATTGTGTTCGTGTGCCGGAGCATTCTTGCGGTAGAATTCAGCGAACCAGTCTGTATTGGCAAAGGCTCCACCGTAGTTCTTGAATCGGTTGTTATCCGGGTTCACTGTTGTACCATAGTATTCAGGAGTACTAGGATCTGTGAATTCTCCGTTCATATACTTCTGGATATTTGACAAGGCTGTTTCATCAAAGATAGGAGAACCACCGCCATTTATGGAAGCTGCATTAAAGTAGTTGGCAAAGTCCCAGGAATTAGCCATTTCAGGAACCTGAATGGCTGTTGAGAAACGAACATTACCAGAATAATTTACTCTTGTTTTACCGGCATGACCATTTTTGGTTGTAATCAAAATAACACCGAATGCAGCGCGTGCACCATAAATAGAAGCAGAAGCAGCATCCTTCAATACAGATACGTTTTCGATATCGTTCGGATTGACGGAGTTCATATCTCCTTCAATACCATCGATCAAAACCAGCGGAGAACCACTTGAGCCGGCACCAATAGTACCACCACCACGGATTGTAATACTCAAACTACTATCCAGAGAACCACCGCTGTTGCCTACAGACATCTGCAAACCTGGGATCTGTCCTTGGAGGGCTTGTGCAACGTTCTGAACCGGACGAGATTCCAACACTTTGGAATCAACCATAGATACGGCACCAGTTACGTTTACTTTCTTCTGAGTACCATAACCAACAACAACAACTTCATCCAGCAATTTGGTATCTTCCTCCAAAGTTACATTCAAAGTCTGACCATTCCAAACGATTTCTTTAGTCTGATAACCAACAAAAGAGATCTGTAAGGTTTCTCCTTTTTTTACATTTGAGAGTTCGAAGTCTCCATCAAGGCCTGTGATTGTACCATTTGTAGTACCTTTCACAACAACTGATGCACCGATAATAGTCTCTCCATTGGCATCCTTCACGATACCTTTACAAACATTACCTTGCTGAACAATGTTCATCTCTGATACACCACTAGCGGGTATCGCACTGGCTATTCCGGTTGATATTCCACCCAGGAACAGCAGCATACTGACAGATTTAAAGTTCTTAAACATAGATCCTTATTTATAATTATTAAAAAATTAAGGTT
>UMHJ01026062.1_pt1 | contig 69403 bp, 111 predicted proteins | sample 1965511 | NCBI WGS metagenome assembly UMHJ01 (sample SAMEA4836096, study PRJEB28245) | human gut metagenome | biome: gut microbiome; material: fecal sample | place: Denmark | collected 2008
ATTTAAAAGAAATAAACGAATCATATATAGAAGATATTATTTGTGAAACCGATTATATGGGAATTTATCGGAAATTTACAATTAGTAAATATGATAACGGGGAATTTACATTAGATTATGATTCTGATAATGAATCTTTTTCAATGGAAATAAGATATTGTCCAATGTGTGGTAGAAAACTTTAGCTCTGATGGTGTATACATCAACTAAGGAAGAGACTACTAGTTAGGTACTCTTCCTGTAGGCATACAGGCTATCTTATATTACTAGTTAGAAAATGCTAGAGTGAGTAATTTTTTAGTTAAATAATATTATGAAGATAAATTTTTCAAAAATAAGGTATGACTATCCATGTTTGTCATGTTCTCATGTAGATATCATGTATTGTCATAATTGCATTCACTATCTGGGAAGATATCATAAAAAGATTTAATCTACGAGCAAGTTATACGATGTCCTTCAAAATCGGTTGAAGACTGAGCATAAGAAGGAAGCTGAAGATTGTATTAAGATATACAATAAGGTAAAAGAAATATCAAGAGGATCTGTATGGGAATCAGATTGGAGAGTTTTAGTTCGTGTAATATTTGTAGGAACATGGCCTAATGCTAAACCTATCTATAAACCTAATGCTATAGGAGAAATATTTATTAAAGGAATTTCATAATGAAACAACAATTGTATAGAGAAGTAAATGATGGTGTAGGAACTAAACTTATAGAAGTTTCTGAGGAAGAAGTCAAAGCTGCTAAAGAAAAGTATGCTAAGACAGGTGAATGTGATTGTATTTACATTTATGATGAATCTAGTTACTGTGGTTGGTATCTAAGATATTGTGGTATTTGTGGGAGCTTAGTTAGCCTCGTTTAAACATATAATACAAAATATGAAAGTTCGATTCAACAACAAAAAGAAATATTGGTATAAACCAGGAAGAGGTTAAAAAGGGGCTATATTATCGTATCCAAACCAGAGCCCCTGAGACTAAAAGTTGTAGTTGTCGTTGGTAAACAAAAATAGAATATACGTTGCAACTTAGTTATTATATTTTGCAGGTATGGTGAAATTAGGCAGCCACGTATCGCTTAGGACGATATTTCGAAAGAAGTGGGGGTTCGAGTCCCTCTACCTGCACATTCAACTAATATATTAAACCAATGATTTTTTTGATACTTTTCACCATTATTTATGGATTTAGTGCTTTAGTAACAGGTGTATATTTAGTTGAGCGGGAAGATATAGATGCAACAACAGCTTTTGTACTAATAATGATCCCTGTTATCAATACTGTAGTAGCAGTACGTGTTGTTGTTAACACACTAGCTAAGTTCAAGTTCAACAACAATTAAGACTATATGTGGTTTTCACTACAACACAGGGTGGTAACTCATATTCATTTTTAAGCTGAGGACTTTTAAAATTAAAAAATACATCTGATGGAATTTGTACATTATAACACTGCTAAACTTGCGAAGGAAAAAGGCTATAGTGGAACAGGCAGAGTTTACTATGATACTACGGGCAGTTTATATACCCAAACTTATAGTGAAGGTATTGGGTACATTCCCAATTTTAGCTGCTATGCCCCTTTACAGGAAGAACTTAGTGAGTGGTTAAGAGATGATAAAGGGATTCATATCTCTATTATTGCTGTTTATAAAGACCAAATCAGATACTATGCCTATATCATTTATACTCCAAATTCAGTAATCAATAGTGACACTAAACTTACGGAAGAGCTTTTCATGTTGTATGAAAATGCTTTGGGAGAAGCTTTAATAATAGCGTTAAATTTACTAGAATAAAAATTCAAATGCCTTAGAAATCCGAAACTTTAATAATAATCAACATAATTAATAAATAATGGAAAATCTAGCTTGGTGGGTATATTTATGTTCTATTTCTGGAGGAGTATATATCATTGCATTAGCAACTTTTACTGTATGCCTGAGTATTTTTATGATCGTATCTACTGCGTATTATTGTGATGAATGTGAATTGAAGACAGCCAAGAGATGGTGGAAATATACTGGTATCGCTGGGATAATTTCCATAGTGCTTACTATCTTGGTTCCTTCAAGATCTACCTGTTACCAAATTTTTGGAGTTACAATTGCAACAGAAGTAATTAAAAATTCTGAGGCATTACAGGAGCTTCCTGAAAAGTCTTTTGAAGCTATTAATAGACTTTTAGATTCTATTGCTTCGGAAGATAAAAAAGAAGGAAACTAGTTTTTAATACACGGGCTGCAACCTGTTGTTGGGACGCTAATGTATGGGTATAGAAGAAATTACAGTTTCTCTATATTAATAAATTAGTGAAAAGATTATGTAGCTTAATGGTTAAAGTATCTTAATAAGAAAGAGGATTCAGGTTCGAATCCTGGTATATATCCAAATAATATTAATTATGAAACTGAAAGGAATCGAAATCAAACCAGGAATGGTTATAATCACTAAGAATGCAAGGTATATTGCATTCCCTTCAAGGAAGTCTAATTGTTCTATAGCATTCGCTAATATCACAACAGGAGGATGGACTGGTAGCATACCTGAGGTATTTGTAGAGAAGATCTATGATCTTATTACAGATGGGGAGAGTGAACTCCTATGGTCACAAGAATGGAACAAGGAGATCACTATGAGCGAGATTGCTGAGAAGTTCGGTATTCCTGTTGAACACTTACGAATTAAAAAGGAATAAATCTTATGGAAATCAGGTTTAACAACAAGAAGAAATACTGGTATAAACCAGGGAAAATTTAACAAGGGGCTATATTACCGTGTCCAAACCAGAGCCCTTGAGGCGAAAAGGAGCCATGGATTTTACCATAAGAGAGCTTCAAGCCAACAGTCCACGATATAATGTCTAGAGCGCTGTTAGGGATATACTAATTAGAGAGGAAGGTCAGACTGGTGTATAGTCGCATATAAAGTATGGCACAGACAAAAGATCTGAATAATAGCCCATTACTAGCACACTCTAATTTTTATATACTTTTAATTTTCAGTATACAGGCTGTAACCTGTTATTAGGACTCCAATGTATAGATATAACAAAAGCAGATAACTTTTATAAACTAAGATCTTAATGGTTACATGACTAATTAAGGATATACATAGAAAGGTATAGAGAGGTAGGATACTATAAGATGTATCAATAGGAAATGTAGTTAGGAAAACTAAATGATACCTATTTGCTATACTTTGCTATAGCTTAGAGGGACCCCAAGGTGAAGGTAACGACTTCAGGGCGCTCTAAATAAAAAACCGCGGAACTCGGTAAAACCTCTTCTTAGTTTATTATTATACTCCAGTATAAGCAGGGAGTATAAATAAAGGCTGTTTCGGTAGATAGAGATTATCTACAAATTCTTACTAACCTGATAACTTCCTTATATCCATTATGAAATAAGAAGGAAACAGGGATCGAGATAGATCAAAATACGATAATAGGCACTTGCTTGAAAGGATTGATCACCTAGATAGAAGAGTAACAGGCTAATGAGGCGTAGAGTAGATTTCTCGGAGATTCTGATCAAAATCTCTGAAATTTTATTTTTAAAATTTATAGGCTTTCAGGCTTAAGTAAAAGACCAAGTGAATCTTAGTGAGTAATGATTATTACAAAGCAGCTCAGCCAAAGCATTAAATGAGTAACGATGCTACCAGGTGAGTTAGGTGAAATTCCTACAACAGATGAGGCCGTAATTATGACAATCTAATCTGGATTAATAGTATTACCTATTTCGAAGATACTTATACAATGTTATATAATGGGGGAGAAGTAACGTACTTCTGCTAAGGACGGACAGGAAGGAGTTGAAATGACTATAAGTATGTAACATTGTAAAACTGATTCCACAGTTGTTAAGTATTGTAGATTAAAGAGTGCAGGATATATTGAACCTTTCACTGCCACATTGAGTTGTAGTATAAGGCATATGGGCCAAATTTTTACCAGTTGGAAAATGCTGGATAGGTAATTTTTATCTTAGTGGCAGAATCATAAACTCTACTGCTTCTCTAAGACTAATTGAATTTAAAAGAGTTTCATTCCTGATAGTAGATGTTTAGTATTTAACTACTTCTTTCAGGTGGTATTGCAAATTAAATAAATATATTTTACCACAACCTTGAAGTAGCTTTCAACGAGTAATCAAAATTCTGAGATAATATCAATATTGAAATAATTTAGTTTGGCTAACTAATGCGGTAAATCTTCAAAAACTTAATAACTTCCCAAGTTGTTGAGGGCACCAGTTTCTTATGATTAAAAAATATTTTATAGAGAAGATCTAATTCTTTCAATTTGTGTATGTAACAAGTTTAAAAGGTAAAAATTAAGATTTTTGAGGTACAAAACAACTACCAATATATAATTATTTTTAATTTTAAGTTTTAGGTGTAAAACACAAATTTAAGTATGAAAAATAATAATATACGATATGAAATCAGAATTATAGGAGTTACAAAACAATACAATTTAGTATTTCCTATTAAATTCAAAAATATGATGCACAAAGAATTTGAATCTTCTGTGTATATGTGTAGAGAAGATAACGGTTTGGGAATATTTAAAAGTTTTTCAAAGAAATATTCTTCTGTTCAACTAGTCGACAAAGCATCAAATAAAATTTTAAAAGAAGAAAAGTTATAAAAAATAGATCTCATAGCTCAGTTGGTAGAGCACTACACTTTTAATGTAGGGGTCGAGAGTTCGAACCTCTCTGGGATCACTAAAAAATATAAAGATATGCCATGGATAGCAGTAGATAAGAATGGGATGGAAGCTATTTTTCAATTTCGTCCAGTTAGATCAGAAATTTTAGAAAGGTTTCTTCCTTTGTATTCATATAGTATGACTCTTCCTTTACCTAAAGGATCTGCTAAAAAGCTGATCGGAAGAGAATTAAAGTGGGAAGACGAACCTGTAGAGTTAAAAATTCTTGATTATGATTCCTAAGAAAGGAAATTGGCGAGATAATTGTCATCACTGTCCTCATTTTGATCAATGCCGATCAAGTAAAAGTGCTGAAGAGTGTAAAGCATTTCTTGATAAAGAAGTGACTAAAAATTTGTTGAAATTTGCTAAAGATTGTAAATATTATGCGATTTCTAACAAATGGGAAATATTGGCAACATTCTCTTCAGTTCAGCAAGTCGAAGACTATATAAAGGATCATCCAAATGTTTTTCAAATTATTTATAGAAGAGAAACTTCTGTAAATGGTAAAATTCATTGTGGACCTTTTCATGTTTATCATAGTTGTAAATAATTTGCATATTCAAAATTAAGTGTTATATTTGCAACTCTCTAAATGAAGTAAAAATACATTACTAATGTGTCGGAAGACTGTGGCACTGAGCTGCTAGGCCATTATACTAGTATTAGTAACTGTTAGAGTGACAGTCACCCACTCCTTCATTTTAAAATGCTCACTTAGCACAATGGTCAGTGCGCTCGGCTTATATCCAAGTGGTTGGGGGTTCGAGTCCCTCAGTGAGCACATTTTGTCCCAAAAACTTTGTAATTATGAAATTATTCATTATCTTTGTGTATTAAATCTAAATACATAAAATATGAATAATTACGAATTACAAAAACTAAGAGGAATAAAGAGAAAATATGAGGCTATATTAAGCCGTGGAGCTAAATGTGAAAAATGTGGATATAATAAAAACATTTCTGCATTAGAATTTCATCATTTAGATCCTAGTCTAAAAGAATATCAGATAGATAGTAGAAGATTTTCAAATACTAGTATAGATAAATTAGAACAAGAGTTAAATAAATGTATTTTACTTTGTGCCAATTGTCATAGGGAATTGCATTATCCTGAATTAACTTTAGATAATATTCCTAACATAATAGATTCTAAGACAACTAGTTTTAGTAATTTAACGGGACGAATATGTCCCGTATGTGGCAAAAGATTTCCCAAATCAACAGGTAAAATATATTGTTCTAAAGAATGTAGATATAACTCTAAAAATTATCCTACTAAAGATGAAATTACCAAAAAGTATCAAGAATTAAAGTCTTGAGAAAAAGTGGCTCAGTTCTATAATCTTACTAGAAAGATTCTTCAAAGAATCAGAAAGAAATCATAAGGCGAAGATTACAGGTTCAAGTCCTGTAGGGCCCACATAATTAAAAAATACTAATACAGATGAAAAGCTACGATTTAGATTCTACTCAAGCAAAGAGACATGTCCAAAACAAATTATTTGGTTGTCTTAAGAAATTTGAAAATAAAAAGTTAACAGCTTTAGCTGGAAATAGTCCTAAAGTAGCTTTACAGCAATATCAGAAGTATTTTTTACCAGACAATATTACTTTAGTTGATATTCATCCAGTTGAAAACTGGATTGTTAGAGCTTATATTGATGATGTTTTCCCTACTCATGTTATGGACGTTGATCTTGAAGAGACTATTTTATATGGTCAGTATTCTATAATGAATGTATTCTACAGAATGAATACTATGCTGTCAGGTACTAAGGCTTTACTTTTTACTGTATCTACTCGGGGTTCTAGAGGTAGGGAGAAAACAATTGATACTCTTAACAAGACTCTTTATAAAAATACTTTAAAAGCTGAGAAGTTATCTACTGAAGAAATTGGAATAGGGTCTAGATATGTTCAATTTATACAACATACTCAGTCCTTATATACAATCTCTAAGCTTTATTGTTATAAAGACAGTTCTCAAATGCTTTCAGGTCTTATAATATGGAATTGATATGAAAACCGAAGAAATTATTGTTTTGGACAAACCTAGTCCTTCACTCGAATTTTTATCTGCAAACAGACTAACTAATCCTGCTCATGTGAGGGAGATTATGCAGTCTATGAAAAGGGGAGATTGGATTCCACCAATCTTTGTAAAGGATAATTATATAGTAGACGGACAGCATCGTTATAAAGCGTTCTGTACATTATGTTCCATTGATACTAGTCGTCATTATGAGTTAGGAATGTTAAAAATAAACTCAAAAGAAGACCCAATTAGCTTAGCTATTAGGTTTAATTCAGGACATAAAAGATGGTTAACTAAGGATTACCTTTATGCTTACTGTGAAACAGGTAAAAATTCCTACTGTCTTTTAAGGGACTTTTTAAAAGACAATCCAGAACTTGAAATTAGATCTGCGATACAGTTAATTTTGGGTAGGTATAATACTGAGGATTTTCAGAGTGGTAAGCTTCATGTTGATGGTATACTAATAGCGTATGCTCTTGAGAGACTCAAAGCTCTTCGTAGAGTTAGTAAAATTCTAAAAACATCAGAGGTATTTAAGAGAGATATTATACAAGCTTTCTATGTAATATGTGATGAGGTTAATGATGCACCTCGTTTTTATAAGTCTCTTCGTAATTTTCAAATGCCTCACAAACATACAAAAACAGAATGGTTAAAAGCCTATAGACTCTGTTATAATAATTTCACTGAATACTGAGCTTAGTGATATAGGATTGTTAATTCTGTTAAACTAATAGTAGAGGAAGGATACTGTTAACAAGCAGCACAGCTACAGCTTAGTATTATTTACCTGAAACCTTAAGAGAATGAAGTAACCTTCATTTTAATTTAAAGTTTCAAAAGTTAATAGAATATAATTATTCTATGTCTGCTACGAGTTTTTATTCGTGTGATTAAATAGAATTTGTAGGGAGCGAGCACTTAATGTATTGCCATGATCTCAGAATCTATTATGAACGCAGACTGAGTAAGGGTCACTATCTCAGCCCATTACAATTATTATTTACAAGAGAGTTTTTATTTATTCTAGGAAGATATTCGATTAGGCTCGTATATCTTTAAATGAGGGGAACTAACTTAATAGCTGAAACATACGGAAGTTGAAAGTGTGGATCTCTAAAAGCATTAGTTAGAAAACTTCAAAAGTGGGATGTACCTAGGAATACGAAAGCTAAAGTAATTCTATCTGATGACTCTGTAATTTATCTTTCTGCTCATTGAATCACTTTTATGAAAAGAATTAGTTTTGAAACTGCTAAAATAGCTGTTAGAAAAGGATATCCTACCTGTCAGCAACAGTATTATATGTCACAATACAGTTTAAGTTCAGAGAACAATATTAGTTATCATTATTCAAAAAGAACCTGTGAACTGTATGACAATTTAATCCCAGCTCTCTATCAAACAGAATTACAAGACTGGCTCAGAAACGAGTGTGGAACAGTTGTACTAGTTCACTTAGATCAAACACTATCCTATTTTTGGACAATCACAAAATTAAACTTGGGAGTTACACTTGAGGAATATTCTGGACCTGGTAAAGTACGGCAGAGGCACTATTCTGCTTGTTTAGAAGATGGTTTACAAACAGCATTAAACTTGCTAAAGGATAAACCTTTAGGAATATAATAAAAATAGATGAGTAGGAAATGACTGATTAGATTATAACGTTTCATCTAGATACTTACCTCAAGCAAAACTAAAAAAGTATCATTTTTTATATTAATTATCTTAGTCTCAACTATGCTATTTATAGTAGCCTATAAACTTAAAGAGGGGGGGGGTATGGAAATTGAAGATACATCTATTATTGACGAGATGGTTGATGATGTTCCTCTTGAAGCCTTAATTGGCTATGATGAAGAGGATATTACAGAATTCAAACGCAGATAAAAAGAATTCTAATATAAACTTAAGCATTGTAGATAAACCCTAATAGTAGAAGGGGAGTTAAACTAAAAAAAAGAATACTCTAATAGCGGGGATTAGAGGATAATATTAACCTAGTGTATCTTAACTTTAACAGAGGTTTTTATTCTAGATTATTATGCGTATTAGTAGAAATAATCATATGTTAAAGGAATAAGTTCTGCAATGTTCTAAGGTAAATCGTTTAAGGAAGTCGTAAATCTTTCACAATAACTTGTGTTGTGTAACAAAAGAGCAAGTTCTATGTACAGTTGCATGGATTACTCCGTAAATTCGGGGAGTTAAACTGCAGGTTGATAGTAGTAGTTAAACTGTCAATGAGTCCTTTGTCTACTAAGGGAGTTCACTCGTTATAAGTTTAGAGGGAAGGAGTAGAAAAACTTGAGTCCAGGCCAGGAGTATTTAGTCAGCATAAACAATATCCCCAGATTTGTGAATGTGTTAGATACGATAGGTACAACAAGAAGTTTCTGATTGAATAACTTTACTTTCGAGATTCTGTAGTCTTGAGTTCAGAAACTATTATAGGGAGCCAGTATTATTATAGTGAATTGATACTCCTGCAAGGGCATGCGTTACAGAGGAGTATTTTTTTATAATTAGATTCAAACCCAATATGTACTTTGCTATTCATCCTATTTATACAACTTGCTATGCGGAAACCCTTTATTTGTTAGTTATAGAAATCTTTAAAGATAAGATTCTTTTTGACTATGAAAATGGCAAAATTCTTATTAATGGTAAAGAAGATACTATAACGTACTCCCTAAACCAAAACATTCAAACAATCCATAGTCAAATGGAGTCTCGTTGTGTTAGAATAGCAGAAGATAAAGGCTGGTCTATATATAAAGGAGTACAAATTCATTCTTAGAAACCGAACAATAAGCACATAACACTATGACAACAAAAGAGGATGTTATACTATGGTTTACCTGTATACATAACAAATGTGATAAAGTGACTACTGCAAATTACTCTCATAATATTGCTCTAATTAAAGCATTAGCATTTAATTATGCAGATAAAATAAAGAAACAATATGGTGAGATCATGGCATACAATAATCTTACGCATATTGCAGAGATAGCTTCTGAGGTTACCGCGGGAAATGTAACTCATAAAGTTGCTACTGTAAAAAGTTTATGTAAGAGGAATATTGATTTTATTAATGAATTTGGATTAGAGAAGTAATGACACTACTTTCTGCATTATATTAGTAATATACTAATAAAGTTATAGCTAAGAATGAAAAGAGAAACTAGTAAACGAGGATGGAATAATAAAGATTGCTACTCAGAAGAAATATAAAAACGGAAATATTAAAGAAATTTAATAATCTGTTTATCCTGATAATTTATGAATCTGCCAGTTCATAGAAAAACAGGGATGCCTTGGCAGAGGCTGCTGATAATCTATGATTTTATAGATGAGGCGGAGGTAGAATAATACTTATGGGATTACCTCTTTTTATTTAAAAAGTACCCTTATGAAAGTCTCCCAGACAAGACAAGGGCGTCTTATTGTTTTCAATAAGATTGGGGGTTGATTGAGAGGAGAATGTGATGAAACTCGCCTTGTTGTACAATAGGGAAACATTAGGTTTGAATCCTATCCAATCACAATAATAAGATAGTGAAAGTATCTGTGCAATAGGTTGTACACTTACAGAAGCTATTTATTATTTATATACCTGTACATATAGTTTCCGATATTGGTTAAGGAAGTATATGGTAAATGCTAGTACCAATCAGGCAAAAATTGTGTTACACAGCTGGTATATATTTTTGTAATAAAAATCTAATCCTTATCTTAACTTAAATAGTTAATATGCTAATTCTTAGTTATGACAGATAAATCTATAAAAATTGGAGTTGTCTTACTTCTTCTTGGAACTTCTTTCCTAATAAGTTTTGCATTTTTTTGTATAGATAATACACGCAGTGAAACCTTTTTTAGACAGAACCAAGAGAATATAAAATCTCTAGTTTTACAGATAGACTCCCTAGAGAGGATTATTAATTCTACATTTAAGGAAATGAAAGATACTACTATCATTCATGTTTTCCCCCAAGAAATTAAAATCTACTGTGATACAAGAGATAACATTAAAAGTAATTTAAAGTAATGTGGTTTTATCGTTTTGTTATACTATTAGTTAGTATTTCCTTTATTCTTTACTATACTCTAATGACTCTTCAGTTATTAGATACATGTAAAATTACTAATCGTAAAATTACATGGAAGGTAATAATTCCATTTTATTATTTTTTTAAAAGGTAATTGTGTAATTTAAAAATCTAAAGATGAATTTCAAAAAAATTGTTGCTGCTCTTGTAGTAGTATTTGCTATTTTCTGTGTTGTTTCTCTGGGTAAAATCGGGGAAGATGTAAAGAATGAGACGATTGTAGTCAATCAGTATCCGTTTACTGGTAACATGGAATACTGGACTAGTCCTGGTTTTCACTGGCAGTGGTGGGGCAAAACCACTACTTACTATAAAACTCAACAGTTGTGGTTCGGATCTGACTCTGAGGCTGGCGATCAGCAGGGAAAACCTATTCCTGTAATCTTCAATGATGCTTCAGATGGTATGATTTATGGATCACTTCGTGTAAAACTTCCTACTGACCCTAAATACCTCGCTCGTATTCAGACTGATTATAATGGTATGGATCGTTTAATGAATGATCTTGTTCGTCCGACTGTTACTAAGGTAATTTATGCTTCAGGTCCTCTGATGTCTGCTTTTGAATCGTATGCAGAGAAGAAGAATGACTTGATTGAATATATTACTGATCAGTTAAATAATGGTGTCTACAAAACTGCAATCAAGCGTAGCGAAGTACTTGATGCAATTACTGGAGAAAAGAAAGTTATTAATGTAGCTACACTAATTCCTGACTCATTAGCAGCAGGAGGTTACAAGCGTAGTGAATCCTCCCCATTTGCTTATTATGGACTAGAGATTGGTCAGGTAGCTGTATCAAAGATTGCATATTCTGATAAAGTAAATAGGCAGATTGCTCAGCAACAGGAAGCAAATATGCTTATTCAAACTAGTCGTGCGAAGTCAGCTGCTGCTGCTCAAGAGGCAATTCGTGCTGAAGAGGAGGGTAAGGCACTTGCTATGAAGGCTAAGTGGGAACAGGAGAAAATTAAGGCTGTAGAGGTTACTAAGGCTGAACAGGAATATGAAGTAGCTCGTCTTTCTGCTTTAAAGGCAAAGGAAGATGCAAAACGTATTGAAGCTCAGGGCATGGCAGAAGCTGCAGCAGCACGAGCTAAAGTACTTGCTGGATTGGACCCATTGCAAAGAGCAACAATTGATAAAGAAACCACAATTGGTGTAGCTCAGGCATTAGCAAACTCAAATGTTCGTTGGGTTCCTGAAGTAATGATTATTGGAGGTAAAGAAGGAGCATCTGCTAATCCTATGGATGCTGTAGGACTGAATATGCTCCTTGATATTGCTAAAAAACAAGGTAAAAATAATTAAATAACACAGATGGCACATCCTAAAATGAAGGCTATTACAATGCCCTTTAAAGAAGTTAAAGTAGATGAAGAAGGCAACCCTGTTTTTGATAAAAAGACAGGAGAACTTTCGTATAGAACTGTTTACCGTAGAGTAAGGCATAATGCTCTATACTTACCTAATTACAAAGCAGAAAAGCCTACCTGCTAAATCAAAGGTGTAGTCTCTATAGTAGAACACTATAGTTTCTTCTAACACGATAAAGGAAAAACCTTTATTAAGAAGAGGGGCCCATATAAAAATTATGAAGCTCTTAAAAGACGATAAACATTGCCTATACCTCTTTGATCGGGGGTATAGGCTCTAATTTTTAACTATAAGTTTAAAGCCAAACCTCACGACCTACCGCGGTCATATAAATATAATAGTGGTAGTCACTAGGTGAATCTTACAAAGACCTAGATAGTGTTTAAGAAGTTTCATCTCAAAGTAAAATCCTAGTAGTAGTCTCTGAGTTATAGAGATAGTATTAGTTAATACTAGTTAAATCTAATATAATAAAGCACTAAGTACTTTATCTACTATAGACCGCTTCTGAATATGAGTCTAAACTGTTCTCTTTTTAAGTTAACAGGAATTATTAGATATAAATCTAAGCTATAACGAAGATAAAAATTGTTATTTATGTCAGTTAAATTCTTTGAATTATGAACTCATTATATAAAAAAGGAGATACTGTTTTGATAAAGTCACAGTATGATAAAGGATGTAGGAGCACAAGTTACAGATTCATATTTGTAGATTATATGCTTAAACGTTATGGAGGGAAAGTTTGTACTATTTTGGGAGGAAGTTGTGCTGGTGAAAATAATAATTACAACCAAATTTAAGACGATGGATACTGTTATTTCATAAATGAAGATATTCATAGGTATTTTTGGGCGTCTAGTATGTTTGAACCTGAATTTTAATAATGAAACTTACATCACATGATATTCTTACTAGATTAGGGTGTTTATCGAGATTATTAACAATAATTAGCTGGGTGATTATTATATTAATTATTAATTTGATATTTTATTTTATAGAATGTTAAAGAAACTTAGTTTAATATTCATTCGTTTTGCACCTTTCTTACTAGCACTAAACATATTATTTAAAATACTACTACGTTACTATACAATTTCTACAGTAATTATTAGTTGTGTAGATATGGTAGTACTAATAGGTCTCATTGTTTTATCTCTTACATTCAAATTTTGTATTTATCATAGAATTTTGTTGTATTGTGTTCTAGTGTGCTATTTATTACACTTTGTTAATAACATATTAGGGATAAACTTCTTTGTTACAGTATTAACATATTTCTTCGTGATGATTGTTATCACTTTAATGATCATTATTATCTATACTTATTTAAAAGAGAAGCAAAAGTAAGTGTTAGTTATTATACTGAATAGTAATCTCAAAAATTTGTACAAATTATAGAAATAAGTGTACAAATATTTGGTTATATTGACTTTTATCTTTATATTTGTGGTGGATTCTTGCTGCGGATTTGCTTCTGCTCGTTGGTGTACTTGGTTTGTGCACGTCACGCTTTGAACGTGAAAGTTAAAGTTCGAATCTTTAACGAGCAACTATTAAGATTAATAAATTTAAACGTATGAATGCCTTAGTTATTAATGCTGCGGGGAAAGGAACTAGGGTAGGAATGAATATTCCTAAGCAGTTTATAGATATTAATGGACATCCTATAGTATATTTGACTGTTGAAAAGTTTGTTAGGTTAAGACTATTTAACATAATTGTTATAGTTACTCTACCTGAATATATTCCTATTCTTCGAAAGCTTTTTCCATTTTCTTATATCAAAATTATAGAAGGAGGGTACTCATGCTTAAGATCTAGAATTGCTGGTCTTGAATACATAATGACTTACTATCCTTCTATTGAAAAAATTATGTTTCATGATTCTGTTAGACCTTTTTTCACTTCAAATTTAATTACAAGATGTTTGTCTTCTTGTGATTCTAATAATTCGGCTGTTGTTCCATACATTCCAACAGTTAGCACTTTAAAAGATCTCAGCTCATTATATGCTCCTGGAGTAAGAAAGGAACCAATTGCTATCTTACAGACTCCTGAAACTTTTATGCTTAGAAGCCTTTATAATATAATTACAAAGATTAAAAATATAGATAATTATCAGACTTTACCTGACTTATATGAGCATAATGGAAATAAATGCTTATATATCTCGGGAGAACTTATGAATTTTAAAATTACAAGTCCTGATGATTTAGAGTTGGCTAAATGTTTATTTAATGGTAAACTTAAATATTAAATTACCAGATAACTTTTTTGAAGCAGAAGTAAAAAATGGATTCTTAGTGTCTAAAGAAAGAAAAGAACTTTGAGGAGTTGAGCTAGATTTGCTATGACAGTTTAAAAATATCTGTGATAAATATCATTTGAAGTACTATTTAGATGGAGGAACATTACTTGGTGCTGTCAGACATGGTGGATTTATTCCATGGGACGATGATATTGATATTGCTATGCCTAGAACAGACTATGATAGATTTTTAGAGTGTGCAGTTAAAGAGTTGAATTATCCATATTTTGTTCAAAATGACTGAACAGACAGTACCTTTTATTGCTGTACGAAGTTAAGAAGAAGTGACACAACATGTATTCACAAAAAGGATTTAGAAGGTCATTTTACCTTTAACCAAGGGATCTTTATAGATATATGTCCTTTTGATAATGTTCCAGATGATCTAGTTGAGAGACAAAAGTTTATGCACCAGCTTCACTTAATTAAACTAGAAGCACTGGCTGTAAAAACAAGAATACAATGTTATGATTCTTCTAAGGAAAACACATCTAGACTTTTATATCTTAGAGAAAAATATCAAGAGCTACGACAACGATATAATGTACTCTCCACAGAGTCATTTGGTAATCTTACATTTCCAAATAAGATACAAAGTCTTAGAAACGCTAGAGACTATAACAATAAGGTTTACCTTAAATTTGAGTGAGGAATGTTTCCTGCTCCAGAAGTATATTTAAGTGTTTTAACTAACATATATGGAAATGACTTTATGGTGCCAATGCCTGGTAGAAGCATGCATGGCGAGCTTCTTGTGAATACTTCTATAGGATACAAGGATAACTATAACCAATTTATGTCATTATAAGTTATTTCTAAATTTGACATTAGCGGCGTAACAACTCTTAACATATAAATTGATCATTTGTATGGAGTTTCTGTGGCAATAAAAATCAGACGTGCAAAACTACGATAGTGTTTCATAAGCCAGTGTAACTCAATTGGTAGAGTAACTGTTTTGTAATCAGTATGTTGCGGGTTCAAGTCCTGTCACTGGCTCAATAATAAGTTAATATGGGTTGTGTAATATAATTGGCTAACATACTTGTTTTGTATGTAGGAATTGGAGTTCGAGTCTCATATGGTTTACTATTATTGGGGGGTCCCAAAAATCTCCTCACAGTATTAATTTAAAAAACTATTAAACATGTTTAATTCAAAAAGTAAAACATCTGTAGATCTGTCTAAGAAAGTAGATAATGTTTTAAATGCTTTCAAAACTGCAATTGATGGTCTTAAAGAAGTAAATGCTTCTGCAGAATTAGAAATTGCAGCAAGAGACGAGGAAATCAAAGCAGCTCAAGCTGAAAAAGAAGCTCTTGAAAACATTCGTAAGAAAAACGAAGGTGTTCTTGCAAAATTAAACGCTATCCTTGAATAAAGGATAGTTTATCGAGAATGGGGTGTGGAAGTAGCACGAGAAATTTGGGATTTCTAGGGGATAGAGCATTACTATCATTCTCGACTAATTAATTTATAATATTTCTACAAATACTTTTGCAGAGTTATCTGTAATAAATATATAAAATGTACTGGACTGTGGCTGAGTGGTTTAAGCACCAAACTGTTAATTTGGGTAACGTGGGTTCGAATCCTATCGGTCCAGCAAATAACTTACTAGAAGGTTTATAGATAGATAAATTTGGTAAGGTACTCAAGAGCTTTAAGAGGATGCACTTGAAATGCATTAGAGCGTATAGAAATCGCTGCGTGGGTTGGAATCCCACCCTTACCACACATGTAGGTATCGCCAAGTTGGTTAAGGCCCAGCTCTGCAAAAGCTGTATCACAGGTTCGAATCCTGTTACCTACTCTAAACATTAATAACATAAAGATGAAAACAATAGTAAAAATAGTTATAATAGTCTTAGTAATACTTAATATATCATGCGGAACAATAAAACCTAATATTATGATAGGGCCTACTGGAGATACACAGAAAACTTATATTGAAGATATAAAGTATTACAATAATATTAGTGATTAACCCAAATTAGAAGTATAGTCTATAACCGCTTATTACTCTAATTTAAGAAAAATATGAAGCTTTGTAAGTTAGATTTTTTGTGGTGGGTGTTTGTGCACCCTATAGGAGAGTTTAAATCATTAGAAATGTCTATTAGATTTAAAATCTTTAAGTTATCAAAATTTTTTGACTTTGATATTCAACTATTTGGTATTTGTTATTATTTGTTTATAAACATCAATACATTTGGCTTGCTTGATTTCCATATTAGTTATAATAATAAAGGGGATCATGCAGGCTTTTGTTTTAATATCGGCATTCTTGGATTATGTTTCGAGTTTAATATTTGTGATATTAGACATTGGAATTTTGATCAAGAATGCTGGGAAAAACTGGATTAATATGTATACATTTTTAATTATTTTAGGTATTTATCTAATAGGAGTTGTTTATTTACACGTTTCCCTGTATTTTGATTGGATTGAAGAAGACAAGTGTGGAAGCACAATAGGTGATCTTTATTCTTTTTATGTAGATCAAGATAATGATTGGATCTTCCTTTTAATATGGGTTCCTGTAGTAAATACTATTGTATTGATAATACAAATCTTCTTAGATATTGGAAGTTTGTTCTCAAAAATAAAGATTAGATAATGATAAATTTTATTATACTTTACTTTCTAAATTTAGTTTTAGACTATCCGTTGCAAGATGAGTTTTGTAAGAAGTATAAATGTGAAAATAATTATGTCTTGTTTGTACATTGTGCAATTTGGGCGTTAGGTATTTATATTGCATTACACTTTTTGGGATTAGCTGCAATTTGGAAATTAATAATGTTGCTAGTTGGACATTATGCTATTGATTACTGGAAGTGTAGAGGACTTTATAAAAAGTATATGAAGGATTTTACTTCATATTATATTGATCAAAGTCTACACTTTATTCAAATTTTATTATGCTTAATTTAACTATATGAAGCGTACATTAATTGTTGTAGATTTACGACATGATTTTTATCATCCAAGTGGAGCATTATATGCTACTAGTGGTGAGAATATTGTCAATAAGGTGTTGAATATTATACCTAAATCTGATTACAAGGGTCGTTATGACAGTAAAAAAGCTATTTTAATAATTAATTCACTACTATAATGAAAGAATATCCATATACTATAATATTATCTAAACAATTCCTTTTATTTTACAGCAGTCTAGTTAAACTTGGGTATAGGCCATATTTCGACGTTCAGATATACATGAAAGGTAATAAAATCCAGAGCTCTGTTGTTGTTTTAGATGATACAGGTAAGTTTGGCCTTTTTTGTTTTTACCCAGATCTTAGCCATTTAAATCCTAATATAAAACGCATTTTTATAAAGGATCCATATAGGTTTCTTCGATGTGCTGCCAAGTATAAAAACCACTTAGAATTTTAAGTTAAGATTTTATTACTAAGAACTTTTACATAAATACAATATGAAAAAGATAAATATTATTAATATTATAGGTGAAGGATATAACTGTAATATTAATTTCAATCATGTTGTATCTTGCTTTCATGATACAGATAAAAAAAGTGTTTGTATACAGTATAATACTATAGTTGATGGTTATCCATTTAAAGTTAACTATTTAAATGTTATAGAAGTTAATTATTTAGGTGAAAAATTGTAATAGTAAAATTTATGATACCATTCAAAGTATTATGGTTAGAATATAATAAAAATAAACCAACCTATTATGATATAATGCCTTACCTAGTTAGAAAGTATAATGATGCTTATAAAGCAGATAAACCTTCTAAAGAAAGTTTTGAGCAGTGTAAGGATTTTGTAACGAGAAAATTAATGTATCAATACTGGGCTAGATGTGAATATGAATTTATAATTGCACATTGGCCATACAAAGAGGATAGCCCACTGAAAGATTCTTATAAAATAGATATATTTGAGCAATGTAAGATGAATATAGATATTATTACTAGAGTTTTTATGAAGAATATTCAAAAACTTTAGTTGTATTGCTCCTATAGCTCAATTGGATAGAGCAACAGCCTTTAATTGTTGGAGCACGTTTAAGCGTGAAAATTGTGGTAAATTCGGTAAAAGTGAAATAAGATGGTAAAATCTATACGAATCAGCTTTCTAAGAAAGTCTAAGGTCCTGAAATATGGGTAGCTGATAATACCGAGCTAAATTAGAGTAGATATACTGTGAAGAATATAAGTTTTCTATACTGCGTAAAATAGGTAGAGTACTTAGTAGGTTAAAAATTAAAAACATATACTTCTTTAAGTTTCTGTTTACTCTATAAATGTGTAGAGACTAAACACTGCACTTGTTTATCAAGTTGATATAGTCCAGACCACAAATATATACCACTGGTGGTATATAGCAGTGAAAACTGTAGTGGTAAGCTAAGCTGTAGGTTACAGGTTCGAATCCTGTTAGGAGCACTAATAACATTATAACATGGAAAAAATAAAAACGTACTGCTCGAATTGTCGCAAAGAAACTATTCATGTAATTTGAACAGAAGATGGATACGGAGCTTATGGTGTCTGTAGAGTAATTTCTTCAATATTATCGTTAGGAATGTCCAACTTATATTGTGATACTATTTGTAAGTGCCTAAGCTGTAATAGAAAAAGAATAATCAAGTAACGAAAATTTTATCTAACTAAAATATAATTTATGGAATTCTTATATTGCTGGGTTATATGTATAATTATTAATCATATTATTCTCTATGTTTATTGGAGGATAAAATCTAAAGAAGGAACTACTCTAGGAGATATGTATTTATACTATACTGAGGATAAATATATTAGTAATTTTATCTTTATAGTATTCGTTTGGACTCCTTTAAATTTTATTCCAATTATTGCTTGTATTATATTAATAATTTTTAGTTTATTTTCTCATTTAAGAATTAGATGACTATGAAAATACTTCTTTGGGTAGATGACGCCCGTAATCCAATGGAAGATGATTGAATGAACTTCAGTCCAATTGGAAGAAATTGTAAAGTTGTATGGGCCCAATCTTATCAAGAAGCAATTGATTTTCTTGAAAAAGAATGGCCTGACTCTATTTGCTTGGATCATGATTTAGGAGAGGAAAAATCTGGATATGATATAGCCAAGTATATTGTAGATAAATGTATAGATGAAGGGTATATCCTTCCACAATTTGCAAGTCAATCTGCAAATCCTGTAGGTCGAGCAAACATCTTAGGAATATTAAATAACTATAAAAGAATAACTCAGAAAATTTTAACTTGGTAATAATGGAATCACATATTACTTTTGATACTGCTAAACTTGCAAAGGAAAAACATTATATGGATGGAAATAGAATATCCAAACTATTTCCAAAATTAGGATATGTAAATTGTAGCCCTTGTTATGATGAAAAAGGAGTGCTTTGGAATTGTAAGTTTTATGATCCTACAGATAATTATTATTTAGCTCCAACTCAATCTAAACTTCAAAAATGGTTAAGAGATATTCATAAAATACATATTATAATAATTCCCACTATTCATGGATATTGGACATACAAAATCGTTGATATTCAGATGGATCCTTCTAAGAAAATTGTAAGACCTCCTCATAGTATAGAGGCAAGTGGAGTAGATTATAATACATATGAAGAAGCTTTAGAATCAGCTTTTTTGGAAGCTTTAAAAACATGGATATAAAATGGATATACCTTCTAAAATTTTAGCTTATTGGGTTCCTTCTATAGTAGTTATACTTATAAGTTTGAATCTACATTACTCTGAATTTAGTAACTATGTAAATACTAATTCATATCAATGTGAGATTATAGGAGGAGAAAAGATATCTGGAGGCTATAAAACTAATGGTAAGATGTATCTTATTGCAAAAGATATAAAAACTAATAAAATACTTAGTTTTGAGGCTACTCCAGAAGATTACCATATGTACCATAACAAACCTGGTGCTATATTAACATATAAACTTAAAGGGTGGGTAGTATCTAATAACAAAACATACAAAGTGTATAGAGATATTTTTATAGTGTCAATTGCTCTTTTATTTGCAATTACTATAGGATCTCTAATAATGTCAGAGTATGATTCAACTTTTATACATTTTGCAAAATCTTCAGCTATTTTATTTGTTACTACTATTATCTCTTATAATCTTATTATATAATATGATTTATGATCCAAAAACTAATATTGTCTTTTGGGATGAACTTTTAAAAATTCCCGAGTTTAAAGCATTATCAGAAACTCCTCAGAATATACTTTGGCATAAAGAGGGAGACGCTTTCACCCATACTTGTATGGTTACAAAATGTATGTTGAAGCATATTGAAAATAGTAATGAAGTACTTTTTCAAGACATAGACTATCGAAATATTCTAGTCTTTGCTGCTCTATTACATGATATAGGTAAACCAGTTACTACAAAAAAGGAAGAAGATGGACTTTATCACTGCAAGGACCACGCTATTAAAGGAGTTCCAATTGCAGAACATATCTTAGATGTATACGTCTCTGATATTAAGCCTCAATATAAGAGGGCTATTCTTTCTTTGGTAAGGTGTCACATGCAACCTCTCTATATTTTAAAACAAAGAGATATCAAGTCAGCTATTTTAAGATTAGTTAATAATTTAGAGTATATCGACTTTGAAGCATTGCTACTATTAAAGAAATGTGATTGTGAAGGATCAATACCTGAATCAGATGATCACCATGAGGAAACTTTGAGGAGTGTACGTGAATTATATTATGAGGTGTGTAGTTATCCCGCACAAACTAAAGTTTGGATTGAGAAGTTAAAAGATACTAATACTTGTAATTATAAACCAGGTTGTCATCCAAATGGAATCAATAAAGGATATCTTACTCAAGGATATTTAAGTCTGCCTATAACCGTAGGATTCAGAACTTGTCTTGGATTTTGCTTTTCAACTTCTCCTGTAACCAAGATCGTAGATAAAAACCATTTTCATACTCAAAATTCCGTATATAAAATTACAGAAGTAAAAGATAGTGAGCTCTAATTTGTTATGGCTCCTAAACTATAAGTGATAAAAAATTAAACTATGCATTATTTATTATATAATGGTAACAGTACAAATACTGTTTTATTTATCTTAAGCAGGCACGGATATACATTAAACTATCCTAAGGTAAGTATATCTTTATTACTTTCAGGACACCCTTATAAGATTTTAATTGATACGAATAAAAAATCTTATTATGTTGTCGCATATAATCAAAATATTCATTACCTTACTGGGGATGGTAATGTTTTTTGCTCAGATGATCATAATACTATCTTTAGGGAATTAGGTATTAATAATATAGAAAAGAACCAGCTTGCTCTATATAGTAACATCATTCTAAGGTCAGAAGAGGATCTATTACGATTACTTGATTCACCTAAATTAGGATCAAACGAAATATCTATTATGGATCAGTTTAAAGAAATTCTAGGTAAAGAAGAAAATAAGCTTGAAGATAATGAAACAGATTCTAATCTTAATGATGATTTTAAGTCTGAGTTTTTACCAGGACGAATAGTACAGTTAACAGTTAGAGACCAAGAATACCTTGGATTTATTATCTCCTCTGGAACTATTATTTATGCTAACAATAAAGGAGAAATTAAAGGTTATTTAAGGGGCTGCTTGGATTCCCCTAAAGATGGTAACTTCTATCAAGTTAAGAAGATCTTTGTTCCAACACCATATTGTTTCAAGCTTAGTGACTATAAGAAAATGGATGTTGCTTGGCCAAAAGTAAAAAATAAGGTTGTAAAGAAAACAGTCTCAGAAATTGAGGAAGAACTTGGACTAGAACCAGGTACTTTAGAGATTCAACAGTAAAGCAAAATTGAAATTCTGTTTTTATCATGGGTAAATTTATTCGAGGTAATCAATTGGATAAATATAATAGGTACGAGGAAGAGATTGCTCGTCCAAATAAGAAAAGAAAAATAAAAAAATTTAGGGATACTGAGGAACAGAAAAATAAACTAATTAAGAGAGATTAAAAATGACATATGGGTTAAATGATATTTGTTTAGTACCAGCTAGAACCAGTAGAATAGAACATCGCGCAGACTGTAGTCCATATAACTTTGATGGTATGCTACCGTTATTTACTGCTCCTATGAATTCTGTTATTAATGAGAATAATTATGAAGTTTTTCTTAGAAATAAGATCAATACAATTATTCCAAGAGGAGTAGATTATGATAAACGATGGGAGTTGTCTACAAGTACGTTTGTTGCACTTGGCTTATCTGAGTTTGAAAGATTTATTACAGATTTTGAAAATATATATGATACCACTAATGATATTCGTTATGTGTGTGTTGATATTGCTAACGGCCACATGTTAAAGTTAATTGATTTATGTTCACAAGCAAAGTCTATATTTGGAGGTCGATTGTCATTAATGGCGGGCAATATTGCTAACCCTGATACTTATGCTGATTATTCACTAGCAGGAATTGATTTTGTACGGATAGGTGTAGGGGGAGGTTCTGTATGTACTACTTCTGCTAATGGTGGAATACACTATGCAATGGCTTCCTTAATTAAGGAAGTTGTTGATAAAAAGCGGGCTATAGAAAAATGTATTGAAGAAACAAAAGTAGTTAATATAGCGGGTGACTCTGGTTTTTACTTGGGTTGTAACTCAATAACTCATCCATACAAAAGTGTTCCATTTATTATTGCGGACGGAGGATTTGATAATTATGATAAGATTATTAAAGCACTAGCTCTTGGAGCTGATTATGTAATGGTTGGGAAACTCTTTGCACAATCTCAAGAAGCCTGTGGAGAGTTACTACCTGTTACAGATCCAAATCTAGGACTCAGGCGTAAATACTATGGTATGTCTACTAAAAAAGCACAGATAGAAATAGGAAACCAAAAACTCAAAACTGCTGAGGGTATTGAAACCACAGTTCCAGTTTTGTATAAGTTACAAGATTGGTGTGAAAATTTCGTTGACTACTTAAGGTCAATGATGAGTTATTCAGATTCTTTTGACCTTTTAGAGTTTAGAAAGACTAAATATAGAATTGTTAGTCCATTAGAATATTTATCATTTTTCAAATAAAAATAAAAATAGTTATGTTTGAACAAGGAGACAAAGTTATCATTAAAAATCTTGATTGTTTACTTAAGGATAATCTACTCAAGGAAGCACCTGACTTAGAAGGTGTTTATTGTAACAAAGACATGAAATATGTCTTATTTTCTGATTTTCCCTATTTTGGTAATGTTGCTGTTATTGAGGATGTAGATAAGAATGACCCAGATATTCCATATTTTCTATCTATAGGCATATGGGTACCTGAATTTATGATTATCCCATATGACGAGGTTGTTCCTAACCCTGAACCTAAAGCTATCCCAGTAGAGGATAATATTGACCAAAAGGTATATGTTAATAAATTTAATAATAAACCATTTGGAAAAGTATTCCTCAAATTAATTGCTCTTGATGAGAAGATCGCAGAATTCTCAGCTACTCAATTTGGCAAACTAAAAAAACACGAACTACAGTATATTGCAAAGCTTCTACAGGACCATGGAGCTGAATTTGCTGATTATAATAAGTTAACCCAGAAGGAACTGGCTGTGTACTGCTATAATAAGGCATTAGAACTATAGTATGTTAAAACTTCGAGTTTTCAGTCCAAATACAAGTTGTGCTCCTTTACGTAGTATACCTTTTAATCAAAGAGTACTACTACGTTTAGGGAGCACAACTCCTTTAATTTCTAAATATAAATATTTGGAAATTAATACTATAGAGGGAGTTAAAACTTCTGGGAATAAAATATTAATGAAGCGTGCCTTTGACAAAGCGGGTGTATCTCATAGTGAATGGATTAGTTCTTCTAACAAAGCAAGCATTTATAAGTTTTTTATGCAGCACAAAATTCTTATAGCAAAACATAAACATTCATCGAAAGGGAAGAATATTTATTATATTGATAATCCCAAATCTTTAGACGATCTATGTAATAATGTTAATATAAGGGATTTCGTGTTTGAAAAGTATTACTTCTTCCCAAATGAATATAGAGTACATATTGATGTTCATCATGGTTGTTTCTATGCCTGTAAAAAGGTGTTGAGACAAGATGCTGAAATACAGTGGCATAAACATGCTGACAACTCAACATTTGTTTTAGTAACAAGAGAACACAAATTACCTGGATGTTGGGAAAATATAATTAGTGATTGCATTAAGGCATTAAAGCAAATGAACCTTACAATTGCCTGCTTTGATATATTGTGCGGTGGTGATAGTTATATCATTGTTGAAAGTAATACAGCTCCTTCTCTGGCTTCTTTTGGGATAACTTATTATGGGAATCATTTAAAAAAGTACTATGATACTAGATTTTAGAGGAAAAGAATATAAATGTAATTACTATGCTGGTAATTACTTTTATGAAAATATGGCTTGTTTTAGTAGGGGATGTTCTCAAGGTGAATTTAATGGTTATTATTATGCTACTATTATATGGCCTCGAAGTAGACAAGTTCAGCTTAACTACTGTACATTTGATACGAAAACATTAATTGAGTACTTTAAGGAAATCTCAAGACTACTGGGGTTTACATTAATATCACTTGTAAAGAGTACACATTCATACAAATTACAAATTAGGTGTGCTCCTGACAATAGATTCTTTGTCTATAGTGCTATGTATATTAGATATGTATACGAAAATCCGTTTTGGTTATTATTATACTCTGCATGGCAAAATAGAGCAAACTTTCCAGAATTGGATATTACTCAAATTATGCAACTTTATATTACATTGTTTCATGATGGAAAAAGATGTCATTGCCCAGGATTAGATGACCTAACATTTTATAACATTAATCCTAAGTGCCAGTTTAATTTAATTAGAAGGGACTTTAACTATAGTGAAAGTTTTTGTAGGATTATAGCTAAACATAATAGTTTGTGCCGTTTGCTTCGAGTATTTAACTCGAAGCAATTACCTCAAATTGTCAAGGGAATTAATTTTATAGCGAATGAATACTATGCTAAAAACAAAAAAAGTATATGTCGTTGGTAATCAAGTACACTATGCTAATTTTATTACTAAGCGTGAGCTAGTAGATGATATTAACGATGCAGATATTGTTATTTTTACAGGTGGAGAAGATGTACACCCTTCTTTGTATAACTGTAAACCTCATCCTACTACTTGTGCTAATTTACAAAGGGATCTCGCAGAAAAGAAAGAATTTGAGAAAATCAGACCTGATCAGTTAGCTGTGGGGATCTGCCGAGGCAGTCAATATTTATGTATTATGAATGGTGGCATACTTATTCAGAATGTGGAAAATCATGCTATTCGAATAACTCACTCTATTACAGAGATAAGTACGGATAAAATGTATGAAATTACCAGTACACACCATCAAATGCAGTATCCATTTATAATACCATATAAGTATTGGACATGTTTGTTTTATTCAACTAGTCATCGGTCAAGTATATATGAGGGAGATAATGTTATGTCTCCTCCTTATGAACCTGAAATTGTTTTGTATGACAGACCAAATCTTCCAAAGTGTTTGGCTATCCAAGGACATCCTGAATATATGAGACCTGAATCACCAATTGTTATAAGAATAAATGAAATAATTGATAAATTAATAGCAGATGAAAGTTAAAAATATTACAGTTGGAGCAGACCCCGAGTTATTTATTTTTAATACAAAAACAAACCAAGTAGTATCTGCAATTGGAATAATTCCAGGAGAAAAAGGTAAACCATATACTAAAGGCATGCCAAAAGGATTTGGTGTGGAGATTGACTGTATTTTAGGAGAATTTAATATCCCACCTTGTACTTCTAGTAATGAATTTGTAGATTCTATTAAATATATGAAAGATTGGATTCGTAATTGGGTTAAACAATTCGATAACAATCTTGATATTTGTTGTAGTGCATCTATGCCCGTGCCTGAAGATCAATTACTTGATCCTAAAGCAAATGAAATTGGATGTTCTAGTGATTATGATGCTTATACAGAGTGTGAAAACGATAAGCCACAAGGTTATCCTGATAATAGAAGAGTGGCAGGTCAAATGTGGGCCCGAAGGTATAGTAATATATCTTAAGAATAGTTCAAAAACGGTGAACGAGAATTGTATCAAAATATTTGCAAATTAAAATAATTTTATGTAGTTTTGTTGGTGTATAATATCATATATTATGAAAGAATCAACAAAACAAATACTAAATTATCTTAATAAAGGATACACTATGATAGATGTATCCAAAATACTTAATATCAACTATAAAACAGTTGAAAGTATAAAAAGACGTTATAAAGTAGATGTTAACAAAGTTTCTCAGAGTAAAGCAAATTATCATTTCTTAGAAATTATAGATAATGATATAAAAGCATATATTCTTGGTTTCTTTATAGCAGATGGGTGTATTGGGAAAGAGGGTAGATTCTCTTTTAATATTTCCAAAGAAGATGAATATATTTTACATAAAATAAAAGATTGTTTTATAGCTAATTCAGTGGTTTATAAAAATAATCAAAATGGAGTAAAATTTAGAAAGGAACAAGCGATTTATAGATTTACATCTCGTCCTTTATTATCTATTCTTGAAAAGAAGTATAATATACATCCTAGAAAGACATATAACTCTTCATTTCAGTTCCCTTTTAAAACAATTCCAACTAAATATCATGGAAGTTTTATTAGGGGCTTATGAGATGGGGATGGTTGTTATGAGTCTTACAAAAGCATATTTAATCCTAGCTGTTGCATAAATAGCAAACTGTTTGCAGAGCAAATAGGAAATATTATAAAGAATAATACAGGATTAGATTATAAGATTTATGAGCACCAAGGCAAAACTTGTAAATATTATGTATTACGTCTACATGCAAATAGAATTAACAAACTAGAAAAAATTCGAAAACTTTATAATTTTTTATATTCTGAAGATACTATTTCTTTAAAACGTAAAAAAGATAAAGTTATTAGATATCTTGAATACCGTGCTAATTTAGCTGTTAACAAGGCTAAACAGTGTAAAGCGTAGAGATTGAAACTTAGAAATAAGAATAAAATATCTCCAAGAGTGAACTACCCATACAGATAAAGCTGATGGTGAAAATGTACGCTGAACTATAGAAATACAATAGATCTATAGAATCTAGGGATAAAAAGCCTTAGAGATAACAATTTTGTCACACATTCACATAGGATATGATAACCCTGATTTTGATACATCTGTTAAGCTTATTAAGTTCTTTGATCTATGCTGCGGAGTTCCTTCTGTATTATATGATAGAGATACTTTTAGAAGAACTCTATATGGTCAAGCAGGAAGTTTCCGTTGTCCTGAGTGGGGAGTAGAAGCAAGATGTCTAAGTAGCTTTATGCTTAATGACAAATACCTTCCAATGATTTATAAACAAACTATGTTAGCTGTAGATATGTTTAATGAAGGATTTCCTTTGCCAGAAGGAGATTTAGTTCAAAAGTGTATTAATACATCTAATAAAGTACTGGCAGAACATCTAATTAAACTTTATGGAATATGTGCGGACTAGCTGGAATAATTTCTACTGAAAAGACTGAATTTAACATAAACCACTTTAATATACTTGGAACCCTAAACGATGAAAGAGGGGGAGATAGTTGTGGTATTTTTATTGATGGTAAGGTAGAATATGGAGTCAGTGACAGAAAATTATTTAGGAACTTTACTACTAGTATAAATTATCCAAAGTCAGCTTCTATTGCTTTATTACATTGTCGAAAGGCCTCTCCTGGATATCCTGTGAATTTAGATCAGGCTCAGCCAGTTGTTATTAGACGTGGTAACAAAATTGAGTTTGTACTAATGCATAATGGTACTATTCTTAATATTGGAGAATTATCTAATAAATATCTTCCAGAACTTAATACTCTTGGTATGTCTGATTCTCAAATTTTGGCAGAAATTATTTATGAACATGGATATGATGTTCTAGAAGAATATACAGGTTGTGCTGTTCTTATAATGGTAGATTATAGATCTTTGACTCCAGAAGTACTCATGTTCAAAGGGAGCTCTTGTTATAATGAAAACAAAACAAAATCTGAGCGACCTTTAGTTTATATGATTAACGAGGGTAAATTTTATTTTTCGTCAATGTATGCTTCTCTATATTGCATCAACTGTAAAAAACCAATCTATGAATTTCCTATAAATAAGTTATGTCAAATTAAGGATAACAAGATTTACTGTGTTAGAAATATTAACCGTGAAAAATTAAAGAGAGAACTTTACATACCAGTATACGGTGTTTCTTATAAGAATAATTCTCCAGCATATACCTCTGATAGCTTATATTACAGTCAAACTACAGGTACGTATATGTTAAATGGAATTCCAGCACACGGTATATATCTAGCTTATCCTTCTGGGTATTTAGTACCCGAAACACATGCTGGCTCTAATGCATATGGACATACTTTCTACTTCTTCTATGGGCGATTGTTACCCAATAAAGAAAGTTATGATTTCCTTGAAAATATAGATGACCTTTTTACAGATGATGTTCTTCCTGTTTATTGTCCTGAAGTTATTGATTACTTTGCATATAATCCTAGAATTATTAATGGTGTCTTAACTACTGTTGATAAAGACTTCAATTATATGAAGTACATAGAAGGATCATATGTTACTCTATTTAATGCTCCTGATAAAGTTAATGTAAAAGATGGAGTAAGTTCTACAACATATACCTATGCTCCTAGCGCTTTGGAGATTTTTAAGAATGATGCAGAAAATACAACATTCGATTTTGAAGTACTAGAAACACAGATTTTACAGTTTATAACTAATAGACTTGTTGATTTAGATGCTGTACAATAATACTAAAAAAAGGTGGGAAACTGGAGATACCTTACTAAGAGGTGTGATCTATATTGATTACGCATATATAGAATATGGTTATTTTGAAATAGACCCACTAAATATTCCTCTAGTAATAGAAGGGAAAATTACCTATTTGGAAAGACGCGAGAACTGCAAAATACCATTATATTGGGTAAATAATATTTGTTGCTATACGATAGATTTAAAACTATCTAATAATATCATTACAGATTCTAAATATGTGTTTAATTATCCAATAGATAGATGTTACAATTTTTCAAAACTATCTTTAAAACCTAAGGATATTAAATTAATACCTGATAAAGAATTTACATATATTGAAGACTTTACCTTTGGCCTTGAATATGAAACATCCGCAGGAAACATACCTTGGTTAAGTTGTATTGATACAAATCTAGTACCACTGTATGATGGTTCAATTAATGGGCATGAATATGTAACTTTTCCATTAACACATATAGATTTACCTATTATTAAACAGCATTTGAAACTGCTTGAAAGATACACGTTTTACGATAAAAACTGCTCTTTGCATATTCATTTTGGTAACTTTCCAATTAATAATAGTTATATTAATCGTCTGTGTAAGTTCTGGTGCCATTTTCAATGGTCTATTAGTATGTACATACCAAGATATAGTTACTATACAGAACGCTATAAAAGTAATGGTAAAGCTTACAATAAACCTTTTCCGAGTATTGCATCTCTCCCTACATTCTACGAAAGGTTCACTGGTAATAAGTATAATGATGACCAAAGTTTTTATTTACCTAATTCATATGATTCAACAGAGGAGCGTAAGTGGGAAGTGCACGGTAGATATTTTAATATGAATATAATGCATTTAATTTCAGGTGATGCCCATAAAACTGTAGAATTCAGATTTTTAAGACCCACTACAGATTACTCTGAAATTAAGTGGTACCTGCTTATATTAAGTGCTTTCTTAATATATGTTATAAATTCAAAGGATAGTAACTATAAAAAAATAACAGTTGACAAGGTTATTGATTTTACTTTTCCAAAGGATATAGCAGATAAATTAAAATTAGAGGGAGGTAAGCTATACCATCTTCGTAAAGTGCAGATGAGTTATGGTGACTATGGTGGAGTTAACCAATATCGTAAAGAGATTTATTTAACCAAAATTCGCAAATTTTCTTTATAATTTGTTAATTAAATTTTTGATTGTTCACAGATTTTTGTTATCTTTGCTGTATAACTAAAGATAATAAATGCGAGCTTAGTGTAATGGTAGCACAGCGGTCTTCGAATTGGAGCACGCTTGGCGTGAAAATTGTGGCAAATTCGGTAAAAGTGAAATAAGATGGTAAAATCTATACGAATCAGCTTTCTAAGAAAGTCTAAGGTCCTGAAATATGGATAGCTGATAATACCGAGCTAAATTAGAGTAAAATACAGTAGAGAACATAGGCTGTTTATGCCGTGTAAAATAGGCGGAGTGCTTAGTAGGTCGAAAATTAAAGCCGTACACTTCTCTATGTATCCTACTTTACTCTATAAATGTGTAGAGACTAAATGCCACACTTGTATATCAAGCTGATATAGTCCAGACTACAAACAGTAAAACTGGTAGTGAAAACTATAGTGGTAAGCAAAACCGTATTGTAGGGCTCCAAACCCTACGGTCTCTGTTCGAATCGGAGAGCTCGTGCTAATAAGTTGATTATGAGTAAGTTAAAGGAACAAATTCTTATTTTAAGAAGTGATAATAAAAGTTATAATGAAATTGCTAAGATACTTGGATGTAGCAAAAGTATTGTTGGATATTATTGTAATGATATAACTAATAGTAAACAACGAAAATCTACTTCATTATGACGTAATACACTTAAGGGGAGAATTAAATCTATACTATGTACTTTTTGTGCTAGAATCTCTCATGGATGTAGAAGAATCTCTAATAGAACATGACGTAAACGTTTAAGGAGATATATTGAACATTTTCAAAATAGAGGAATGAAGAGTTTAAATAAAATTAAGACTTTAGATATTATTAATAAATTTGGCACAAAAACAAAGTGCTATTTAACAGGCACTCCTATTGATTTAGAAAAAGATGATTATTGTTTTGATCATATAATACCAGTTTCTAAAGGCGGGTCGAATGATTTATCAAATTTAGGTATTACAACTCCTGCAGCTAATTATTCTAAAAGTGATTTAACTGTAGAAGAGTACTTAAACTTATGTAAACTAGTTTTAGAACATCATGGATACACTGTTAATAAACAATAAAATATTAAGGCATTAGTTTTCTAATGCCTTATTTTTTAATACTATGTTAATTACTAGAAATCTTAAACAGGCAGGATTTATATTTCCAAATAATGTAGATATAAGATATCTAAAATTATTAGTAGACCTTGGATCTATTCCTTTTGTTATAAAAATTCAATCTAACAAGAGAATTCCTATAATTTTAACAAATGAGCCTATTGGTGTTTTAAATAGAAGATTATGTATGTTTGAATACGATCCTTGTTCTATTAGAGATGTTAAAAATATTATACAAATTATTACTGAAAAATATTTAAGAGTTAAAAAACAAGTAGCATCGTTAGATAATGCTCTAGAAGATTTAATTCTATTCCGAAATTTTGTAGTTTCAACTTTTAGCAGAGAATTAATATAATGAAAAAAATAATTTTAAGAATATTAAGTTATACTTTACTTGTATTGGCTATAATTTTTATGACCAATAAAATTAGAAATCTGAATATTGCGTTAGATAATTCTATAAATAATGAAAAAGCATATGCTGCGGAAAATTCATGATTAAAAGAAAGTAATCGTGTATTTAAGCTTTCAATTGAGCAATTAGAATACTTTAGCGATTCTTTAATGCTTAAAATGAAAAAAGTAGCTAATGAGAACAAAGTTAAGGATAATAAAATTAAAGCGTTACAATATCAATTAGAACATTTTTCTAAGAAAGATACTATTGTTATTAGAGATACAATATTTAGAGAACCTGGGTTTGTGTTAGATACTTGTATTGTAGATAAATGAAACAGAAGTTGTCTACACCTTTCCTATCCAGGAACAATAGCTTTAAGTAATGAGTATAATAATGAAAAGTATATAACTCTAAGTTCTCATAAAGAACCTATTAAACCACGAAAATGGTTTCTACCACGATGGTTTACTAGAAAACATACTGTTATAGAAGTTATTATTATAGATCAAAATCCTTATGTTACTACTCCTAAACAGAGATATATTGAAATAATAGATAACTAAAATGAAAATTAGTATAGAAACCAAATTTGATATTGGGCAGACAGTATTTATTTGTCAAAAGACCCATCAATTTGAAGCAGGAGTTTTTGTAGATACTTATACTGTAGATACTACTCCTAGAACAGTTAAGGATATTATAGTCTCATATTTAGATTCTGGTCCTCATATATTTTATGCTTTTGAAGATATAGTAACAATGATTCCAGAATATCTTGTTTTTAGTACATTTGAAGAAGCTGAAAAATGGGGTCACAATTATGAATAAATATATAGATTGCTCTAAATTAGGAAAGATAAAAGAATCTGAGTTTTCTGAATTGTTACTATCTCAGGTTGGAGGAACTGTTCAGATTCCATCTAAGTATCAAGATATGTATGATCATATTGATATTATATGAACGTATAATAATAGAACTTTTACATTTGACATCAAGAGCGCAAAAAAAAATCGTAGAGCTGATAATACTCCAGATTATAATATCAACTGAGTAGAACTAAAAAATGTTCGAGGAAATCCTGGATGACTATTTGGAAAGGCTGATTATATAGCATTTGAAGGAGAGAAAGATTGAATTGTATGTAGACGAACTGACATAATTAAACTAATTGATTCTAAGGTAACAAATAAGAGTATAGATAAGTCTAGGTCTTTATATACTTATTATCAAAGAAATGGCCGACAAGATATAGTTGTTAAAGTATTATCTAGTGATTTACGAAACATTGCTAGAATATCATTTATGAAAAATATAGTAACTTAATTATATTTAATATTATCTTAATATGTCAAAGAGTTATAAGGTTCCAGTTTACAAGGATAAAGGTATAAAGAATATTTATCATCGAATTGTTAAAAGAAGAATAAAGAATTACTTAAAAAGTAATTTTTTTAAACTTCAAGATAAAGACTTTGATTGTAATATTCCTAATCCTAGAACAATAGTTAATGATTATAGTTACTGTGATTATATATTTGATGCTAGATTTGGTAAAAATCTAGAAAAATGGAGGTGTAAGCTTTCTAGGAAGTAACAATTTAAAATGTAAATCATAAAAAAAATAAGAAAGATATGAGTAGAGTAGTTAAGTATTATTACAGTGCTCCTGTATATCAAGGCACTGTTTCTGTGAATCCTATTATTGAGAAAACTGTTGTTTATGATGTTAAACCATGTCGTAGGTATACTATAGCTGCAGTTTATGATGATAATAGTCATACTATTAAGTTTGGACTTGCAGTATGTCAGCCTGTAGATAACTTTAATAAAGCTATTGGTCGAAAGATTGCTGAGCGTAATGCTTTAGAGAATCCGTTTCATGTTATTGAAAACTTTGGAGGTCGTAGAAATGACTATGCTGATGAAGTCATGAGTATTATGATAGAAAAGGAGAAGAAACTTTTAAAAAGACATAATCCTAAGCTTTTTAATTCCAATTATTTTGTTGAGTAATGGTTGACATCATTTTTAATGGTTATATTAGTATAGAAGATAAAAACAAAGATGCATTTATAGAAGATTTTAATAACTTTCTAGTTTCTAGAGAGGCTGCCTTTAAGGGAACTATAAGAGTTATTGAGTTTGACGATGCTGAAATTATTGATGATTAGAATCTATACTGATGGAAGTTACAAACCAACAACAGACCAAGGGGGTTATGCCTCTATAATTACTGAGGACAACAAAGTAATTAAGATTTTATATCAAGGTTATATACATACTACTAACAATAGAGCAGAATTAATGGGAGTTCTATACTCCTTAGAATATTTTAAGGAACCTAGGAATTTAGAAATATATTCTGATTCAAGTTATATTGTTAGTAGTATTAACAATGGTCATGTATATAGATGAATTGCAGAGCAAGATAATTCAAAGAAGAATATGGATCTATGAGTTAAAATAGTTAATCTATTACACTTTCATAAAGTAAAGTTCTTTTGATTAAAAGGCCACAATAATAATAAATTTAATGAACTTGCAGATTGTTATGCTAATATTGCTGCAACAGTAATCAATCCAAAGGAAGATATTAAACAGAATTAACTATGGAAAAGAAATTAACTTTGAAAAGAGTTGGTAATCATTGGTATCCTTGTGTTAATCACATGAGAGGGTATATTGATGGATTTGACAAAAAAACTGACAGGTACTTATCTATCATTGATGTTTGTGGAAGTGAAGAACTTACAGTAGAGTTTGAGAATCTAGGTATTGAACTTGAGGGTATAAATATTATCTATTTTAATGAACAAGATATTACTAGGTATTTAACTACTGATGATAGTTTTGATCTTAGATTTGTAATTAATAATCATGAATTCACAATATATTCTGATATTTACTGGTTATTAGAAAATCAATTTAACTTTAACTTTCATAAGGAGAGTTATAGGATCCATATTTACTAGATAGCAGAAATGTTTTATACTTTAAATTACCTAATTTATGATAATTAAAAATGAGGCAAATGATCCTGTAGAAAAAAAGGATGTTAGTAGGCGTGAATGCACTTTAAGTGCTGAAATTCAAAAACTACTTCTTCGTCAGCTTAAGCATGAATTGCAAAATCATAATGCATATATGAATTTTGCAAATTACTTTGGTGTTAGAGGATTTGTTATTCTTGAAGAGTATTACAAACAAAGAGCAGATGAAGAATACTTACATCATTCCTGGATTCGTAAATATTTAAATGAAAACGATGCAGAGTATATTTATCCTACTATTGAGCAGTTTGATAAGAAAGTAGAAGATATGGTAGATCCTTTTAAGATTACCGTAGATCTTGAAATTGAAACTACTCAAATGATTAATGAAATTGTTGATCAGGCAGCTAATGAGGGTGATTGGGCTACTTTCAACTGGTTGAACGGGCATGATAAAGAGACAGGAATGTTAGTGAACGAGCAGGTAGAATTCTGCCTGTCTGCTTAGAAATAAGTAGAATAGAATAAATCAAAAACGGTGAAGGCTGAGATGCTAATACCGTGCTAAACTTAATAGTAATATATTAAGTCAGTGTAACGCATAGGTTTTGAACCTAATTTGTTTGTGAGTCTGAAAAAGAATTTGTATATTTGTACTATGTTTAATTAAAATATTATGATATATGACAAATAACAAACAAATTTATGAAAATAAAATTATGACTTCAAATAGTTCTGGAGATTTTATCATTCTAGAATATATTGATTCATATAATGTAATAATAAAATTTTTACAAACAGGTACTATTATTACTGCTGAACTAGGTAATCTAAAAAAGGGCTCTGTTAAAGATCCTTATTATCCGTCTGTATACAATACAGGTTATTTTGGAGTAGGTCAATATAGTTCTAGGGACAAAAACGGTAAACAAACTCGATGTTATAAAATTTGGAAAGAAATGATTGGAAGATGTTATTGTCCAAAAGTTTCTGAATATAATAACTATGGAGGAAATGGAGTTACTGTTTGTAAAGAATGATTAAATTTTCAGAATTTTGCAGATTGATATTATAATAATTGTTATAACGAATCATTTGTTATAGATAAAGATTTCTTGGTAAAGGGGAATAAAATTTATTCTCCAAATTATTGTTGTTTTATCCCAAAGGAAATTAATACTGCTATTACTTGAAGATTTCAATGTAGAGGTAATACTCCAATAGGAGTCAGAATCAAAAACAATAAAATAATTGCTCAAATTAATTATATGAATAAGAAAAAACATATAGGAACTTTTTCTACAATTGAAGAAGCATTTAGAGCATATAAGAAAGAGAAAGAAACTTGTTTAAAGGAATATGCTAACAAATATAAAAATATACTTCCAAAACAGGTATACAACGCTATATACAATTATAAAATATTAATAACAGATTAGAATAAAATAAACCCACGAGTGATTTACCCTTAACAGATAATGCTGAAGGTGAAAATATATGCTGAGCTTATACAAAATGAAGTATAAGAAGTATAGATAAAAAGCTATACGATAACAAAATTGAGAAGAAGAATCTATTAGCCGTACTGTTCTAGATATAGCAGAAACTGAGGGCTCTTGGCTTAGAAAGGAAAAATCTATTATGAATGCCTATAAGGGGGACATAGACTAATATGTCTATACTAGAGCTCGAACAGCATAACATAATTGTCTACAGAAACGATCCTAATTATATTAAAGCCTGTTTAAATATTGGAATGGGGGTTTTAGCATATGTACCAAAAACTAAATTCAACTCTAGTTTTGGACTAAAAATAGTCTTTAGAGTTAGTAATGTGAATATCTTGCCACCATATCTTCTAAAATTTGATATAAACCTCCTTAGTAATCCTGAGGAATCAGGTTTTTATCTTAGTGATATTAAGTATAAGAATGATTTCTTTTATTGTATTAATATCTTTAACTCTTATAGATATTATATAGAGATTAACAACAAAATATATAATATTTATTCCCTTCCAATTGGAGGGTTTAAAATATAAAAAGTTATGACAATTAATCTTCCTGATACAATTAAAGACCTCTACATAGTTGGAGATGTACATGGAGAATGGAATTCAGTTATACATAACATTCGACAATATAAAATAAAAAATTCAGTATTTATTTTCTGCGGAGATGTGGGAATAGGATTTGAGCGGTTGAAACATTATACAGATCATGTAATTCCTGAATTACATAAAGTATTAAAAAAGTTTAATGATATATTTATTTGGATTAGAGGAAATCACAGTAACCCAAAGTATTACAATAATCAACTTATTAATACTAATTATGTTAAGTGTGTTCCTGACTATACTATAATAAATACTTGTAATCTTAATATTCTTTGTATTGGAGGAGCTACATCTGTAGATAGAATTATTAGGAAGCAAAATGATTCTATTAATATAGTTAGATATATGAAATACCACAATTGTGACTGTAAAACAGCAGAACTAAATGCTCCTAAGACGTATTGGGAAGATGAGATTGTTCAATATCGACCTAAAGTTGACGCTAAAATAGATATTATCTGTTCTCATACAGCTCCTTCATTCTGTTTTCCAACAGATAAGGGGAGTATTGTACAAGAATACTCTCAATACGATAATGAATTATTAAAGGATATAGAAGAGGAGAGAGCTGTTATGGATATGGTCTATAATGATTATAAAGATGATATTACTAATTGGTATTACGGACATTTCCATCAAAGCAATACTCAAATTGTAGATAATATCTGTTTTCGATTACTTAACATTGGAGAAACCTGTAGATATTATGACCCCTCAAGCAGTAACAATATATTGTAAAGTCTTAGTTATTCAAGAAGGACAATATACTGAAATAGTTGTTGAAGACCTAAATCGTAATATAACAGACGATTTAAAATATGTTACAATAGTTAGACTTCCAAACTGGGATACTGCTGACACATTTGAAGTTGGTGATATTGGTTATTTACAATTTCAATATGTAGAAGGTGGTATTACTCAATGGTTTAACAAAAATTTAAAAGATTTTGAAGTTTATAATTATAGTAATAATTATTTTATAAATTTCTTTAAACAAAAAGATATATGTAAACAAGACAAATTTGATTTTGAATAGTATGTGTACAGAATTTGGTGAAAAATTGCAAAATGCAATGGATTCTATTGAATCATTAACGTGGAAAGATAAAAGTGGTAACGATGTAAAACTTATGACAGCTCCTGAAGAGGATATTAGGAAATGATATAAGCACTGTTATGAGATGTTATACAATGCATATCCATGGTCCCCTGGCAAATATGTCGTTCGAGAAAATATTCATAAAACATGGGATGCTTGTAATACAGAGTTATTTGTAAGATATCTTTTACATGACTGCGACACTGATATAAAAACAAAGAAAGATATTCTTGACTATATAAATAGTCAAAGATCCTCCCATGAAGAGGATATACTTAATGAATCTATTTCAGTTCTATTTAACGGACTTGAGCCTATTTTTGAAAAGGTAACTGTTAGTCGTCTCATGGATGCTTGTTTTGATAAACTTGATATTTTAAATAAGAAAATGATTACTGATAAGTTTATTTTAGCACAGGGAATCTGGTTAACGGATAATGAAAAAGTTGAGTTAACTGAAGTCGATAGTAATGGTAGAGTACGTAACAGAATGGAAGTAATTAAGGAAAGATTATGTTTGAATCCTGATATTAAACTTCGAGTTAGTCCAACAGGATTATCTTTTTCTGAATTTCGTTCATTAGTTCAGCTTACCTCTTTACCTAAGATAACATCATTGTCAACTATAGCACTAAAGACATTAAGAGATAAAATATTATTATTACTAGATAATGATTTAAATTATCATATAAATAAGTGGAATACTTTAATGTCCAATATTCAACGAGTGGCTGAAGCAAGAAATATTTCATTACCAATATTCGAAAAGACAAGTAAAGAGTAGCTTATTTTTATATCTAATCAATTTTTTGTATCTTTAATGAACCGAGATGAACGTCAGAAATTAAGTGTTCTCCGATGGATAGATGCTGGGGGGCGTGCAAGTGTAGTTGCAAGCACTGGATACGGTAATATTTGTAATTTTAAAAAATAATTTGTATATTTACATAAAATTAATTTTTAACTAAAAATATAATTACATGAGTAAATTTACAAATACAGAAGAATTAGAAATAGTTAATAAGTATAAAGAAAAAATATCTATAACTAAAATTGCAAAAGAATACAAATGTCATAATATTACTATTAAATATATTTTGTCAAAGTATAGAGTATATAAAATAAATTTATCAATAGATATTAACGATTTGATCACAGATTATAATAATAATATTTCTTTAACAAAAATGCAAAGTAAATATAAAATAAAAAGACAAGATATTGCTATGGCATTAATGTATGAAGGATATGATATTATTAATAAATGAAATCAGGTAAAGTTTGATGAGCATATTTTTGATGTTATAGATACCGAAGAAAAAGCTTATTGATTGGGTTTTATTTTTGCTGATGGATATATTGCATCTTTTTCTAAAGAAGAAAAACCTAGATATACTTTTGAATTATGTTTAAAAGGAGATGATTATTTACATTTAGAGAAATTTAAAGAGTTTATAAAGTACAATGGTCCTGGAAAAGTTACAATAAGTAATGTCAGATGTAATAATAAAATATGTAAAAGATGTAGATTTAGTATTACTAATAAATTTTTCTGACATTCTTTATATGAAAAAGGGTGTGTTCCAAATAAAAGTTTGACTTTGACATTTCCATCTATTAATATATTTAAAGATTCTTTATTAATTAAACACTTTATTAGAGGATATTTTGATGGAGACGGGTCTTTATCATTTTATAAAAATATAAAATCTGTATCTCCTAATATATCAATTTTAGGTACTAAAGAATTTTTAGAAAAATTAAGCGATATTTTAGGAATTCCTACTAGATTAAGTAAACAAAAAAGATATAAACATAATACTTGAACGCTATATTTTAATAAAGAAAGTGCTTTAAAATTTCTAAGTAATATATATGATGATTCTTCTGTTTATTTGGATAGAAAATATAATAGATATTTATTTTTTAAAATTACTTGCCACTCATTAAAGGAATTTAATGAGTTCTTTGAATAATTTTCGGTGAACTCTGAGATGAGAATACCGAGCTAACTATTATAGTAATATATAATAGCAGTGTAACGCATAGAAAGTGAACCTATTAATTTAATAGAATATAATCTTTCCACGAGTATTCAATATCCCAACTGAAATAAGTGGATAAAAATATATGCTGAACTATATCGAATATGAAGATATAGAATCTAGAGATAAAAAGCTCTAGAGATAACAAAATTGAAAACCCGTGTTGCAATTATAGCAATAAAAGCTTTTGTAAAAAGAAATCCAGCATTTAATGGTTTAATTGCTGTTCCAACAGATGTTTTGAAAGAACAGTGAAATAGAGAGTTGGCTAAAAACCAACTCTTTTCTATCTGTAAAGTAGAAATATTTAATACTATCATTAAACAGCAATATCAAGTTGACCTATTAGTAGTAGATGAATGTCATTTATCTGCAAGTCCAACGTTTATCAATATCTATAACTGTGTAGAATATAAATATCTTTTAGGATTAACTGCAACCTGAACTCGTCTAGACGGAAGTGAAAAATATCTTGAACAGTTTATGTCCGTTTGTGATACAATTACATTACAAGAAGCATTAGAAAATAACTGAGTATCTTCATACAGAAAATATAAAGTTCTTCTACATGTTGATATGGAGAAATATTGAGAGTATAATGCTAAATTCCAACAATTATTTGCTTATTTTAATCATGATTTTAAACTGGTGATGGAGCTAGTCAAATCCCCCAAAAAAGTGAAAATTTGGGCCCAAAAATATGGGAAAAGTGATAATGCTACAAGAGGTTACTTAGCTCAGTTTATGAAATACTTAAAGCTAAGAAAAACTTTTGTCATGACTCATCCTAAAAAGTTTGAAGTTGCAAATAAAATTCTAGACTTTAGACGAGACAAGAAATGTATATTGTTTACTGCTACTGTAAAAGATGCAGAGCTATTTAAATCCAGAGCTTTAGTATTGCATAGTCAGAAAAAGAAAAAGGAGAATAGGATAATTCTTGAAACATTTAATCAATTAGATATTGCTAATATTGTTTCTCCTAAAGCTTTAGATGCTGGTGTCGATGTTAGAGGATTATCTGTAGGTATAGCTTTAACTTGTAATTCTTCTCAAGTGACTGATTTACAACGTATTGGCCGTGTGATCAGAGCTGAAGAAAATAAAGTTGCAGAGTTTTTTACATTAGTGATTGCAGGTTCTATAGAAGAAACTTGGTATAATAATGCTAATAAAAATCAATCTTATATAACTATTACTGAGGATCAGTTAGATGTTATATTAAAAGGTGGTGAAATTTCTACTAGACCCAAAAAAGGCATAATAGATATAGAGCATAGATTTTAATTTAAAAGATCTAACGTAATACGTTATGTTTACTTTTAATCGTATTATATGAAGTTAGATACGATTTTAAATATTATGACTAAATATCAGTTAACAGCTGATGAAGTTTTGTTAATATATTTAACTTTTATTGCACAAACGGAGAATGGAAATCCCGAAGAGCATCGTATTTATTTCAAAAAATGATATGACGGCGGTGGTAATAAACGATTAAAAAGTTTATTTAATTCTCTCAAAGATAAAGGTATTATTAAGAAAAATTATAATCCTAATTGTTATGATCCTGATGAAATAGAGTTTAATCAAAACTTTATTAAACAGTATTTCAAATTAACTGGAGAACTAGGACAAGAGTTAATGGACGCATATCCAACAACGTTGTATCTAAATGGTAAGATTGTAAGTTTAAAGAATATTTCTAAGAAATTTAGAGACCTACAAGAATTTTATTTTTGATACGCATCAACTATTGGACATAGTATAAGTAAACATCGAGAAGTATTAGAAATATTAGAATGAGCTAAGATGAACGATCTTATTCATATTCCTATTATTGAATTTGTTGCTTCTTGTAAGTGAAACGAATTTGAAGAAATGAAAATAAAGGGAATACAAGGTAAGACCAGTACTTATGATGTTTATACAACTGCTTAATGAGTTTGGTAGGTGAATTATATTCTAAAATAGAAGATGGGCGAGAAGGTAAAAATATAGGTCTTAAAACAGGACTTTTAAAATTGGATTTTTATACTGGAGGATTTAAAAAGGGGGTATATAAACTTATCTTCAGCAAAAGTAGTGTTGGTAGAACATTAATGATTTCCAACGCAGATATTTGTAAATATAAATAAATTGCGTTATTTTTGTAGTAAAAATTAAAATAATTTTTACTATGATAAACAAAATAATAGAACTAAGAAAACAAAATTTAAATTCATTTGAAATATCTAACAAACTAAATATTTCAAAACAAGCTGTAGATTTAATTCTTTTAGATTTTTATTTCAAGAATGTTAGAAAACATAAAGTAAATGATGTAAAAGTTAAAGAAGCCTTATGTAAATTTCATGAAAATCCTGAAATATCACTTAAATCTGTTTCTAAATTGTGCAATTGTACATCTGCTGCATTAGGTAATTTATTTAAACGATGCGGAATTTATTTATCACATAAAAGTAATAGGATATCATATACGTTTAAATTAAATGATTTAAAAAATATGATTGATTGTTTTAATAACGGTATGTCTCTGAAAGAAATAGGTAAATTATATAATACTCAAGGTTGTGTTATTTCAAAGTTTCTAAAAAAACATAATTTCAACCTAAATCGTAAAACAGTAAATGAATCATTTTTTGATGTAATAGACACAGAAGCAAAAGCATATTGATTGGGATTTTTATATGCTGATGGTAATGTTTCTACAAATTCTTACCATATCTCATGTGATTTACATATTGATGACATTGAACATCTAGAAAAATTATATAGTGCCTTAAATATTTTCAGATTACCAAGAACTGATAATAAATTGCAACGATGTAGATTTGCTATTTCTTGTAAACATATTAAAGATGCTCTAATAGAAAAAGGATGTGTTCCAAATAAAAGTTATATCTTAAAATTTCCAGATGAAAATATCTTTAAATCTAAAGATTTAATAAGACATTTTATTAGAGGATATTTTGATGGTGATGGATGTTTATCTTATGGAGGTAGTAAAAATATTTTTAAACCAAGATGTTGTATTGTTGGAACTAAAAATATTTTACAAAATATAGAAGTATATTCAAATACTTCATGAACATGATATGTTGCAAATAAAACAAGTGATCTAATATTTGATATAAAAAGTAATATAAATAATAGTATTAAATTTTTACAGTGAATTTATGAAAATTCTACAATTTATTTAAATAGGAAATATTATAGATATTTGTGTTTTAAAAATCATAATTTTGCCGTCTCTAAAAGTGATTTTAGAGATAATGATCGGGTAATATCGGAGAAGGCTAAGCTATATGTACAGAATAATTATCCAAATTTTGTATATAAGCATGTTAACACCGAGATAATAAAGTAATTTAAAAGTTATTTTATATTGTAACGCATAGGAAATGAACCTGTTATACAGAATATAATTTTCCCAAGAGTATCCGACATCTCAAAGAGATGAAAATATATGCTGAACTTATAGGAAACTATAAGAATTACTTGATAAAAAGCAAGTAAGATAACAAATTGAAAAGCTCTTTTGTTATATATACAGATATATATCGTATTTTAAAAGATTATCCAGATAAAGATATAATTATAGTTTATTTTTCTCTTGAACTAAGTGCTAATACATTGTTGGCGAAATTATTAAGCTTATATTTATATGAAACTTATGGTATTGAAGTTACATATATGCAATTAATGTCATTTACTAATAAGTTACCAGATGATATACATAAGTATGTAATTGAAGCTCGTGAGTGGTTAGAATCTATAAGTCATAAGTTTATTATATATGATAAACAGCTTTCTGCGGATTCTTTTTATGCAGAAATGATGGAACTCCATAAAAGTTTAGGAACCTTTCAAAAAAGTCCTGATGGAAAAAGAACTATATATACTCCAAATAATCCTAATCAAATAGTTAATGTTGTTATTGATCATTTACTTTTAGTAAATCCTCAAAAAGGGAGAACTAAAAAAGAAGAAATGGATCTTATATCAACTTATTGTGTCAGATTTAGAGAACTATGTCAGACTAGTTTTGATATTATAATGCAAGAAAATAGAAATAGTACAACTATGGATAGGAGAAAAGCTGGTATGGAAGAGCCTACTGCGGATGAAATTCAACAGTCAGGTGAACCATTACAAGCTGCTGATATTTGTATTGCATTATTTAGTCCATTTAAAACCCAACTAAAAAGTTATAGAGGATATAAAATAATGGATGATAACGAAGGATATGGTTTACAAGATATTTGTAGATCTATTATTATTCTTAAAAATAGATATGGTATTTCTAATAGAATTATCATGTCTGCTTTCAAAGGTAGTATTGGTATGTTCTATCCTTTACCTAAATCTGATGAAATAAATTATGAAGATTATCTTTCATGAAGAGAAAAAGAAATAAAAGATGCAACTGTAAAAGATACAGAAGTAAAAGATATCAGAAATAAAAATAAATTTAGTTTTTAAATATGGCTATTGAATTACCAAAAAGTAAAATTCCAGCATCTACACAAGACCCTAAGTACTTGATTCTCTATGGATTGCCAAAGTGCGGGAAGACTACAACTCTTTCAACTCTTGATAACAATCTAATTATCGATTGTGAGTCAGGAACTGATTACATCGATGCACTTAAGATTAAAGTAAATACAGTTAAAGAAATTAAAGAGGTCTGTAAAGCAATTATCGATGCAGGGAAGCCTTATAAGTACATAACGATTGATACTATTACTGCTCTAGAGGAAATGGTAAAACCTCTAGCTTTGAATTTATATAAGGCTTCTCCTGTGTATAGTGATAAATACGCCGATGTTACGGATGTAACTCATCTCCCTTCTGGTCAGGGATATATGTGGACGCGCTTAGCCTTAGAAAAGATTATTGATATGGTATCAAAATGTGCTCCAAATATCATCTTATGTGGCCATGTAAAAGATATATCATTGAACGAGGGACTTGAAGGTAGTGTAAAAGATCTTGATCTTGTTGGAAAAACAAAACGAATTCTTTCCGCTAAGTCAGATGGTATTGGGTTCTGTCATAGAGATCTAGATGGTAATTTATGTGTTAATTTTGGAAACAATGGTGAAATCTTAACTGGGTCTCGATGCAAACATTTAGCTGGTAAAGATATTATTATTGCTGAACGTAAAGAAGATGGAACATTTGTACCACATTGGGAACGTATTTACCCATCTCTTGTAAAATAGAAATTTTATGTTAAAAATATCTTTTGATTTTGATATAGAATCACGGGCTGTTACTAACGTTAAGGTAGTAGATGTACCTCCTAAGTATGATAACATAAACTTACCAGTTGTTGAAGTTGAAGATAGTAGACTAATTATCTCCCCTAAAGCAATAGAACTTATGTCAGTCAAATATGGAGATAGAATTGCTGTGAATTATATTCAAAAAAATAATGAAATTACAATTCCTGTAATTGGTAAAGCGGAAGCTTTTGCTGATCCAAATGCTGGTAATAAAGTAAGCAAGAACAATACTGTGTCTTTTAAGGGAACACAGAAAACAATCTTAACTAAATATGGTCAGTTGTTTAAAATTAAGGAGTATAAACCTGGGATGTTTAGAATGGATCCAATTAACGAGGCAGACCTCATCCCCGCTGATCTTAGTTTAATTACTGAAAATAATGAATTAACTTTAATTTAATAATAATATGAGTATGTTTAATATGGGTGGCGTCAAGGACGCTAAGGTAGTATCTAATAATTTCCTTCGTGCTGGAATTCACAATGTAATCTTTAAAGGAATTGATAAAGCGGATGGATTTAATGCAATTGAACTTCGTTTTGAGGCAGTAGATGGTAGTGGTATTCACAATGAACGAATTTTCGAACCCCGCTCAGAAGAAAGAACCCAAAGTCAATATGGCACAAATCCATCTGAATCTGAGCAGTTTATGTGTAAAATCAAGCAAGTAATTGATGCTCTTGATCCTGAACTTGCACATAAGATTGAAGCAGATGGAGATAAGTTTGCTGCTCCAGATTTTGACTCCTTCATTGCTCTTCTTAAGAAATATCTTGATAAGAAAGTTGGAACTCAGACACAAATTAAGCTTGTGCCAACTACTGGGAACTTTGTAGGTTTTCCTGGGTTTGTAGCACGTCTCAGTAAGGATAACGCAATTTATATGACTACAAAAATAATTGGTCATGATCTTGTATTAACCGCAAAAGAAAAAACAGCTATTGACAGTGCAGCAAATGCAAAGCCTACTGATATGCGCCAACGTAATAATGAACTTGATGATCTGCGTGAAGACTTTTCTCCTCAAGAAGATAGTATGAACAATGACGACAGTGATCTGCCTTTCTAATAATAAATAAGTTATAGTTATATGACGCATGTACAAGCATATCTTCTTCGTTACTGAAAGAAGTATGCTTGTACATTATATTATAAATAATCGTAAACTTATGTATAAAGAGGTAAGATATGGAATACAAGTTTCCTGCTGTTATAACTAGAGATTTAATTGAATCTAAGGTTTCTCAAGAAACATTAATGTATACTTATTATGGGCAACCTGTAAAAAAGGGTCTTTTTAGGTCTAAAGTAAGAAACGATTCAAAACCTACTGTAGCATATTATAAAAATCGCATGGGTAGGATTATTATAAAAGACTTTGGAAGTAATTATTGCGGAGATTGAGTATATGTGGTTATGAATAAATATGGCTGTGGGTATTATAAGGCATTAAACATAGTTGCAAGTGATATAGGTTTAATTCCCAGACAAAATAATATACCGCAGGAGATTAAGTATTCTAATACAAAACTTGAAGATACTACTGATGCTATTATTCAAGTTGAAATAAAAGATTTCGAACAATATGAGTTAGATTGATGGGCTAAGTTTGGTATTGATTTGCGAACACTAAACAAGTTCAAGGTATTTTCTTGTAAAAATGTATTCCTTAATAATAATTTGTTTCATTTGTTTAAAGATAAACAATTAGTATTTGGATATTATGGAGGTATAAGAGAAGATATTGAACGTTGACGGATTTATTTCCCTAATAATAGAAAATATAAATTTATATCTAATTGAAAATCACTAAGACTACAAGGATCTCACATGTTACCAAAAATGGGAGAATATCTTGTTGTTACTAAGTCATTAAAAGATGTAATGACATTGTATAATTTAGGAATTCCCGCAATAGCCCCAATATCAGAAAATTGTTTCTTATCTGAGGCTCAATATCATCGTCTTAAAGAAAGATTTAAACATATAATCTTATTATATGATAATGATCGTCCAGGATTGAGAGCAATGATATCTATTAAAAAGAAATTCCCTGAAGTTATTCCAATATGAATACCTTGAGAATATAAAGCTAAAGATATATCTGACTTTTATGCCAAATATAAACATGATAAAACTGTTAGTCTAATTGAAAGCGCAAAAGAATATATTAAAGGAAAATCAGAGGGGGAAAGAGAAGAAATCAAGAAATTTAAAGAGGAATAGAGCTAGAGGAAATGCTTATGAGGTACAGATAGCAAAAGAGTTACGAGACCTTGGTTTTACAGGTGTTGTTACCTCTAGATCAGAAAGTAAAAGTATGGATGATAGAAAGGTTGATTTAGTTGATGTTGAAAATAAACTATTTTTTAATCCTCAGTTAAAAGCAACTATTAATACTCCAGATTATTTTGGAATTTTAAACTCATGTCCTTTTAAAGATAAACCATTTGTTATCTTTTGAAAAAAAATTAAACCAACAGAGTCTACATTTAGGTCAGTTGGAGAAGTGGTTATGATACCGAAAGATTTTTTTTATGAATTAATTAAGAAATATGGAAACTTGTAAAGTAGAATTTATTCACAGCACAGGACAGAAAATCGTTCTAGATTTTAGTCTAGACGATAAAGGAAACTTGGACTATAAACCTTCCTTTGAACCAAAAATCACAGATTTAAAAGCAAATTTAGGTCTTTCTGCGAGACTATGCGAGCTATTTTTAACTGCTTTAGTTAATATGAATAAAACAGGAGATACAAAGATAGAAGATGATAGACCAAAAAGGAAACTTGAAAGTTAAATATAATTTAGTTTCACAATATAAAGTAGAAGAAGCTAACAAAGTTCTTATGGGTATTTCTAATAATAAGTACCACTTTATAAAACATTATGACAGTTAATTTAAATGATATAAAACTATCTCCTAATTTAGAAAGTGTCCATCGTGAGAAAATGTCTGATGAGGAATATTTTTCAAGTAAATATACCAACTATATATCAAATTCTCGTTTAAAGTTGATTAATCCTAATCAAAATGGGTCTCCAAGCAAATATAAAGAAGGATTTACTGGAGAAACCACAATATCATTAAGTATTGGCAGTGCAATCCATGAACTACTACTCCAGAAAGATGTCTTTACTTTAGGCCCAGACATAGGTAAACCCTCAGCTAAGTTAGGACTAGTAATTGATGAAATATTTAAGCTACGAAAAAAGAATCTACCTATATATAGTGCCATAGTAGAAGCTTGTGAAAAGATACATTATTATGAAGTAAGCTTAACCCCTTCTAGAATAAAAAGTATTATTAAAGATGGGTTTAGATATTACTATAATCTTAAACTTATAACAGATAATAATACTATTATTCTATCCTCTAAGGATCGAGATACAGTAGAAAAGTGTATTAATAATCTTAATTCTAATAGACAAGTAAATAATCTATTATATCCTACTGATATCTTTGGAGATGCTATTGAAACATATAATGAGGAAGCATTCTTTATTGATATAAACGCATCTTATAATGGTAATCAACATACTCTTAAGCTTAAAATGAAAGCTGATAATTGAACAATTGATCTTGAAAATAAAATTATCACCTTAAATGATTTAAAAACAACAGGTCATTTATTATATCAATTTATGGAACCTGGTGGATCATTTGAAATATTTTCTTATTCAAGACAATTCGCATATTATATTTGAGTTCTACTTAGATATTGTGAAAAAAAATATGGATACAATTCAGAAGAATGAACTGTAAAATGTAATGTTATTGTTGTTGAAACTACATCTACTAATAGTGTTGGAGTATACCCAATTAACAAGGAGGTACTAGAACAAGGGCGTAAAGAATTTTGTAAACTTCTTAAGATGGTTGCATATTGTGAGATGAATGGTTATTCAGATGATATTATATTTGTTTAGTATGCAGAAGATAGAAATTCAAGCTCACTCATTAGAGGAGGCAAAACTTATAGCTTTTCAAGCAGGTATTACTGTAGTACAAGATGCTACAAAAAATTGGAAGAAAGCAGGCTCTCCTATACTTACGAAAGACTTAAATATATACGCTGCAGATTTTTTAGAGGAAAAGGGTATGTTTGATTTTAAGGGAGCAGGTATAATTATTACTGTTGCTTCTGGAGTTGAAGATACTAGAAAAAATCCTTTTAAAATTAACAGTGTCCGTAGAAAAGGTCGTTGTAAACTTAAGCGGGTTATAGAAATTCGAACTCAAAAAGATAATCAACTCTTAGGAACTGCTAGTAATAAAACAGAAGCAATAGAGTTATCAAAAGAACTAATAAAGAAGTGTCAAGAGAATATATATGGGAAAACAGTGTACTATTCTAGTGATATTGATTTTGAGATGGAATATACTCCTTCAGTACGAACTCAATTAGGTCAGTATATTGTGTTTGGAGTAGATGAAGCAGATGTGAGAATAAGTAAAAGAAAAAATAGAGAGTTTGAATAAATTATTAATTAAGTATATAATATATGACTGTTGAAGAATGGCTTAATAATGATCAATTAGGAATTGATATTTGAAATAAAAAGTATAGATATAATAATGAGTCTTTAGACGAGTGGTTTGATAGAGTTAGTGGTGGAAATGAAGAACTAAGAAGGTTAATTGTTGCTAAAAAGTTCTTATTTGGAGGAAGAACTCTATCAAACAGACAAACAGACAGACAGGCTTCGTACTCAAATTGCTACTCGTCTGGTAAAATTGCAGATAATCTTGATGATATTCTTCAAACGGCAAAAAATATAGGATTAACGTTCAAAGCTCAGGGAGGTCAAGGATTATCTTTATCTGATATTCGTCCAAAAGGATCAAAACTTTCTTCAGGATATGAAACAGATGGTATTGTTCCATTTATGGAGATATTTAATACTGTAACTGCTTCTGTTTCTCAGGGTGGATCACGTAAAGGCGCATTAATGATGTCTCTTTCAGCAGATCATCCACAAATAAAAGATTTCATAACTATTAAAAGCAATCTTGGAAAGATCAATAATGCAAACCTTTCTGTGGAAGTTGATGATAACTTTATGAATGCTGTAGATAAGTTTTATGAGACAGGAGAAGTTATAACCCTTCATATTAAATCTAAGTTTAAGGGATATCCTGATTATGATATAACTCCAATTGAAATTTATAAACTTATGATGAAAAATGCATATGAACATGCAGAGCCTGGAGTCATGTTTATGAATAGATTCAGAAATTATAATTTGATGGAGTATATTACTGAGTATCAAATAGATACCAGTAATCCGTTTGTTCGTCGGGCGGCATAATAAAGTGATTTATTATGAAAAATATTCTAAAAACGGTGAACATCCTTAATAAGGACAATACCGTGCTAACCAGTTATTGGGTGTGTAACGACTAAAAAGAATTATATGCGAAAAATTAATGATAAAAAAGAACTAATTAAGTTATTATCCTTTATCTCTATGGGAGATGGAGGATTATATAAAAATGCTGATACAAATGAATATAAATTTGTTATGAATATGAAAAAAGATAATGAAGATTATATTGATTATTGTATTGATATATTAAATAATTTAGTTAAAGTTCGAAAATATGATAGAAAAGATTATAACCAAGATGGATATAATCGTAAACCTCAGATTAGAATTGAATCCAGAGTTCATCCTATCTTAACACTATTACATGAACGTATTTATACAGATAAATATAAAGGACTAGATCCTCATGCATTAAAAATGTTAGATTGGGAATGTTTAGCAATTCTATTCATGTCTGATGGTTCTACTTGTTTTAAAGGTAAAAGAAAGGATAGATGTATTACTTTAAATATGAAACGACTATCCTATGGAGATCAATTATTATTAAAAAAAGCATTAAAAGATAATTTAGATCTAGAATGGAATATCCAGAAACAGAACCAATATTATTATTTATGTCTTCGTACTAAAGATCACATTAAATTTTTAGATAATATTACACCATATATTTTACCTTCGTTTGCATATAAAACTTTGTACGAATATCCCTCAAAAGAGGTGATGATATAGTCTGTACTTTATAGTAATATAAAGAGACTGACAGAAATGATCAGTCATACTTGAATAATCGAGTATTAACAAATTAGGTGGTGAACAACCTTTGCCAAAAAATATGTCCTGTAATTTATCTTCAATAAATCTATCTGAATACGTAAAAGATCCTTTTACAAAATTTGCGACAGTTAATTATTCTGAACTGGTTTCAGATATAAAGATTATTGTTAGAGAAATGGATAGGATTATAGATGAAAATCTTCATAACCACCCTCTTAAAGAACAACAAGAACAAATCGCTAGATATCGAAACCTTGGAATAGGAATTATGGGACTTCATGATATGTTTATAAAATTAAATATTAAATATGGGAGTTCTGAATCGATCCAACTTGCAGAGAACATTATGAGACTTATTTTCAGAAATTCTGTATTTGCTTCATATGATCTTGCTAAAGAACTTGGAACATTTCCAGGATATTCAGATAAGGTATTTGAGTCTAGTATAATGAAAAAAGCCTTTTCAAGTGATGAACTTGAAAAAATGAAAAAATTTGGCCTTAGAAACTGCTCATTACTTTCGATAGCACCAACTGGGTTTGATATTGGCTCAGTATAAATTACCCTAATTGCTGGGACATCTTTTTCTAAATTTACAAAAATTAATAGGAAACTATTTTTTATGTAATAATAATTTGGAATTTATTAAAAATAGTTCTATACTTGTACTATAATTCTACAATATAGGGATTATTTTAATATAAAAGATAATCAGCAGCGAAGCTCCTAAGTCTAAGGATATGGAGAACGTTCAACGACTATCTCGAAAGAGAGTACATCAGAAACGTATGCTGATGGAAACGGGTAAATCATCAAATATGAAACTAAAATTTACAAAAGAAGAATTAGAAAAACTTTATATTGAAGAAGAGCTGTCAACAAGGGATATTGCAAAACAACTTAATATTAGCCAAACTACAGTTCGTCGTTATTTAGCAAAATATAATATTGAAACAAGAAAAGGAGAAGATGCTAAATGTACATCTGTAATGAAAGAAAAAATTAAAGCTCTTAATGAAAGATATAAAGAGGAATTTAAACAAAAAGCAAGAGAAACTGGACATAGACTAACTAAAGTTTGTCCATATTGTCAAAAAGAATTTGAGTATATTCGTTCACAAGAACTATCTTATTGTTCTAAGAAGTGTGCATACGCAGCTGCTAAGAAAATAAAACACTGTATACGCTGTGGAAAAATTATTACCCAGCGTGGTAGAAAATATTGTGACGACTGTATAAAGATTCGTCGAAAAGAGCTAGGAGAAGATAGTAAAATTAGAATAAAAACTGAATGTGGTTATTGTCATAAAGAACTAGAAGTAATTCCAGCTAAACTAAAAAGTAGAAAATATGTATATTGCGATAAGAACTGTATGGCAGCTCATTATTCTGAAATTTATACTGGTGAAAATTCACCAACATGAAAAGGGGGTAAAAGAAAATATACAGGAAGATGATTACATTTTAGAAACGAAGCTCGTTTACGTGACAATTATACCTGTCAAATTTGTGGTGTAACAGAAAATGATTGACATAAACAATTAGATGTACACCATATACGTAATTACAGATATTTTGACAATAAAACTCAAGCCAATCAAATTGATAATCTAGTTTGTCTTTGTAATAAATGTCATAGTTTTGTACATTCAAAACAAAATGTAAATAAAATATATATTGATGATAAGATATAGTCTCATCTCTATAGTAATATAGAGTACATAGTATGTAAAAGACGTGTTGTGAACGTCTTTAAAGAAAAAGCAATTTCAACTATGCTTGGAGTATCGGGCGGTTTGGAACCCCTGTTTATGAAGAAATTTCAGAGAAAAACAGTATCTCTTAATAAAGAAGAAAAGGTATATGATGTTTATGCTAAAATTGTAAAAGAATATCTTGATTCTGTTCCTAATTCTTCTATAGATGATGATATTCTTGTAACAGCATATGATATTGATTCATATGATCGTATAAAGCTTCAAGCAGCATTACAAAAGTATATTGATACAGCAATAAGTTCTACAATTAATCTTAAGAAAGATACATCACAAGAATATGTAGAAAAATTATATTTAGCTGGATGGAAAGCTGGTTTAAAAGGGTTAACGATATTTAGGGAAAATAGTAGACCAGCTATTATAGGGGAATCTATTAAAGTTGAAGAAGAAAAACAATCTTTCAAATTTGATTCCATTGCACCAGTTTCACGCAAAACACTTGGTACAACACATGGTGCAACTTTTTGTAAAAAATGTGCATGTGGAACATTATATATAACTTGCAATAAGGATAATAAGGGTAATCTTGTAGAAGTGTTCACACATACATCTAAAGGTGGTATCTGTCAAGCTAACATGAATGCTGTAACAAGATTAATTTCTCTTAATCTTAGAAGTGGTGTTAAAGTCGATGAGATAATTGATCAGATAAGAGGAATTAATTGCCCTGCTTGTAGTACATGTAAGGCTAGAAAAATTAATATTGATGGTTTGTCATGCCCAGATATTATATCAAGAGTAATTACAGAAGCTATAAAAGATAATGTAAAAATTCCTCAAAAAGAGCAGATTAGTGTTCCAGATACAAAACCTTCAATAAATGCCAATCATGATAATAAAAACGTATGCCCAGAATGTGGGGAACCATTGGTTGCTACTTCAGGATGTGTAAGCTGCATGTCCTGTGGCTGAAGTCGTTGTAACTAATATCTTATTTAAAATATGAGCATGGAAACATATAGAATTAAGAATTTAGAATTTAAGCCATGTACATATATTGGAGAATTACCTAAACATATCTCGTTTGAAATTGTAAAGTATTATCCAAATAGTTATTATGGTACTGAGGCAAATTTTGAAAAACAGGGTGAATTTTATTTAGACGGAACTCATTCTATTAGAGTACACAAAAGCTGTTTTAAGTTAAAGGAAAATTGTTATACTATATTAATTTTCAGATATAACGAACATGATAATGATTATACAGCAGAATTTGTATGTGATAGATATCTTGATTTAAATGATGATGAGTGGGACACGTTACATGAAATACTATCTGTTGTAAATAAATATTTAAATAAACACATATATGAAGATTAAAGTTAAAGAAATTACTGAAGGAAGTAAATTTGAGATTATTGAAAAAGGAGATTGGATTGATCTCTATGCAGCCGAAGATGTAGAACTTATAGCACCGCAAGCTGGGGTACAATATGAGTTAAATGGTAAGCGATTTAGAGATGTATCGTTTGATAGTTGTCTTATACGACTCGGATTTGCTATGATTCTTCCAAAAGGATTTGAGGCTCATATAGTACCTCGAAGCAGTACATTTAAGAATTTTAAAATAGTTCAATCTAATTCCCTTGGAATTATCGATAATACTTACTCTGGAAATGATGATGAATGGAAATTTCCTGCAATTTCTTTAGAACGTACTGTTATTAAAAAGGGAGATCGTATTTGTCAATTTAGAATTCAACTAAGTCAGAAGGCTACTATTTGGCAAAAAATTAAGTGGTTATTTACTTCTAAAATCAAGTTTGAATGGGTTGATAATTTAGATTCCTATTCTCGTGGTGGATTTGGATCAACAGGTAAGTAATGAATTATGATATAAATAAATTAGAAAAAGAATACAAAGTCAGATTGGACGATGCTCAAAGAAAAGCATTATCCGATTTGACTTCTTTTATAACTAGTGATGAACACTGCATTTGTTTAACTGGGTCAGCGGGAACTTCTAAAAGTATGATTGCCAGTATGTTATATGACATATTAGCTGATAACGGATACTGGACTGCTTTTATTGCTCCAACAAATAAGGCAAAATTAGTATTAGAATCAAAAGGAATGAAAGGAAGAGAAGCTTTAACAATACATTCTCTACTAAATCTTAGACCTAATTTAAATGTATTAAATTTTGATGCTTCACAATTAGAATTTAACTTTTTAGATACTTCTTTCAAAAGATCACATCAAGTGTATAAATATGATGTTCTTATTGTAGATGAGTGTAGTATGATTAATAGTGATCTATATGATTTACTATTAAAAGAATATAAGTCATCAAAGATAGTATTTGTAGGAGATCCTAAACAGCTTTATTCTGTAAAAGAAAATAAACCTTCTAAAGCATTTAGTAATAGAACAATTTATCTAAATAAGATATATAGACAAAAAGAAAGTTGTTTATCTAAAGTATTAAATTATTTAAGAGAAAAGCCATTATATAAATTTAAAAGCATTTCTGATGATTATTCTAATATTACAGTATGTAACAATATTGTACAAATGCTTAAAAAGTATAGTTATTTATTTAAAATATCTAAAGATTTTAGTGATTCTAATTTAATAAAATTAGTTTCTTATACTAATAATAGAATTAACGCATTAAATAAATTAATTAGAGAATATTTAGGATATAAAGAAGAATTTGTTGTTGGAGAAGTTCTAACAGGTTATGACACAACTAACTATTTAGGATTAAAAATAGAAAATTCTCGTGATTATATTATAACATCAGTAAATAAAACTAAGTATTTAGAATTAAATGCTTGGGAATTAGGGTTAAAATCAGATGATTCTACTTTTAAAGTAATAGTATTATCTAAAGATAATTCAGAAAAAAATATTAATAATCTAGCTTATAGGTTAGAAGGACTTAGGTTATCTGCGGTTAATGCTGATAAGAATAATGTATATAAAAAAAGAGTTAATGCTTTATGGAGTAAATATTATGATTTATCAGAATCATTTTTAACTACTTTTGATCTAAGATACGATAATAGGATAATTAAACGTAAATCACTAGATTATGGATATTGTATATCAACTCATAAATCACAGTCATCTCAATATTCTATTGTAATGATAGATATGGAGAATATCTGGAGATGTACAAATAAAGAAGAACTTCGTCAGTTACAATATGTAGCCTGTAGTCGTACTACAAGTGATTTAATTATATACCAAAAGGATGATAATACTTAATACTAATTTATTTAAGAGATACTGCAAGGACGAAATCAGATATAAAGCTAGTAATAATTAAATATTTTAATTATACTACCGCAGATAAGCCTATTCCTAACTACTTATTATGAAAACTTTAAGATATAAAATTGATATATAATGAAACATAAATTAACCAGAGAAGATTTGTTAGCTATAATAGTATGCATTCAAAAAACACGGTTTGTAGATTCTAAGTGCTCTAAAGATTTAATAGAAATAAAACAACTAGCTTGTGGTACTGTATGTATTTTATTGGAACTATACTTTGGAGAATACAACTCTGAGTTAATATGGTTGTATGCTATAGATTCAGATAAAAACAAGTTCTCTACATTTAATGAGCTATATGATTACCTTTCTGACCCTAATTCTGAATTAGTTTCAGATGTAGCATCATCATTAGATGAATTACTTGAAAATCATTCGGAGAATAAGATGTTTTTAGATTTTAAAAAATGTGTAGATGAAATACCTTCATAGATTAAAATATAAAATAAATAGGATACTTAGAATTCCTAAGTGTGTCTACTTGTGTATTAGATTTCCTTTTTTATACCCTAGAAATAGATTTACAGACAAACATCAAGTAAGTCCTAATTGGCTTGTGAAATTAAGTAATAAATATTACAAAAAAGCTTATACTGAAATTAATTTATCATATAAATTTTATAAAGACCCTAAAGAATGCACTGAATTTAATTCTATCATTAGAGATGTTGGTAAATATAATTTCAATGTTAACTTAACCCCTTCTGGTATATTAAAATTTGAAAGTACATACATTGATTCGCCGCTTGAATTTAATCTTCAGAAACATGTTGGAAAGGGCTTTACTATTACTGGTATAACTACTTCTACTAATATATTTACTAATGATCCATATATTATATATCATGTTCATAAAAATAAGACAACAAAGTATAATTATGGATTTGCTTTTAAAACACTCAAAATTTGCGTAGATAAGTTCTATAAGAAAGTGTACAATTCTATTATTTTTATTTGGGATAATATTATAAACAGAATCTGTTTTATCCCTACATCTACAGAACTAGATGCTATGCCTACTGGGTGAAGGAAAGCTTTTGGTATACAGATGTGTAAGGATCTGAAGAAAGTTCTCAAAAAGCATAATTACCTATATAAGTATAGGATTATGCAGATTAAGGAGAAGTTTGGGATGCTTGCTTGGTATTCTAATGGTTCTCCAAATGGTTGTGAATATCCTATCATTAATATGTACGAAGAACTTTCAGAAAGAACATGTATATGTTGTGGGGCCAAAGCTAAATATATAACTAGAGGCTGGATTAGCCCTTATTGTAAAAAATGTGTACCAAAAGATGTAGTATCAGATGAAATCAAGTACTAGTAAAGATGTTAATGGATCCTGGTAAAATTGAAGCTTATAAACTTAAGTTAGTAGTATTCTTAATATGGAGCCGAAGAACTTAATAAAGTACTATAGATATATGAATAATATGTTAACAAACGAACAAATACTTACTATTTTAAACACCTGAACTGTTGAAGAAGGTTATATTAGATATAGAGATATGAGTATAATTCTAAGAAAAAATAAAGTTTACTCTATAGAATTTTCTCTTATGTTAGATGAAAATAAAGAATATATACCAAATGTTTATTTATCACTATATAAAAGAATAGATAACCGTAATACTATTATTTTTACCTACCTCATCCCAGATGAAATTAAATTAAAAGTTGTAGGTTTAGTAACTATAAAGGTTGAGGATTATGTTAAAAAGAATATTGAAGATATTTTAGCAGTTCCTGAAGGATTTGATGCATTAGTATAATGACTAAAGAAGAAATAAGGCAACTAAAAGAGAACAAGGATATCAAATTTATATATAAGATTCCTTGTTCTTTTTATAAAGAAGGTTATGAATATATTGTTGTTGGAGATAATATAACTTCTAAAAATGATAATGTTACATTCTTTAGCTTAGATGATTGATTTTTAAGAATGAAATCTGGTAGTTTGTTACCGTATGTATGTTCTATTCTTTCTAAATCAGGTAAGATTAAAGAATATGTAAATATTTATGAAAAACCTGATATTATTAAACTTAGAAGATATATTATTGCCAGGGTAACTTATTTACAAGGTATAAATAAGGATTTACCTAATATAGATATGGATATTACCAGAGAATGTTTATGGGGAATTCAGATTATCAAAGAATCTAAAGTAAATAGAATTGACGTTTTCAAAGGAAAAATTGTTAATCCTCTTAAAGATTTTATAACGATTTCTGAGCCTATATACAAAATGTGGAAAGAGTGTAATGAAAGACGAGAATAAGATATTATTAGTACTTGTTGGACCTCCAGCATCTGGTAAAACCTATTTTGCAAAAGAATTTGTGAAAGATAAGAGTACTTGGATTAGAATAAATCGGGATGATATTAGATTAATGTGTGGAGATTATTGGGTACCTTCTAGAGAAAAGTTAATTAGTATCTATGAAAAACTAATGATCGAAGAGGCTTTAACTAATGGGTATAATGTCATCATTGATGCTACTAATCTTAATCCAAAAACTAAGGCTAAATGGGAAGAAATAGCCTCAAATTTCGATGCAAATATAGAATATAAGGAAATAGTTGTTCCATATAAAGAAGCTGTTAAAAGGGATAAAAATAGGGATTTACAAGTAGGTGAAGATACAATACGAATGTTCTATCGAAAATATTATCCTGAGATATTACAATCAGATTTAAATGAATTATAATAAATATTAACAGAAATGATAAAATACGTGATTGTTGAATGGCCCGAATCTCAAGAATTAATGGAGCATCCAGATTTTAATGAACATTCATGTTTAATTAATGATGAGAATTGGTTAGATCAATATGGCCCTATGTCTTACTTTGTTGAAGAAGACTGATTAAAATCAATAGGAAAATGTTAAAAATTTACGATTCTTATGTAAAGATATATAATAGATTGTGTATATTAAATAGTATAGTATTACAACATAATCTATTATATCTAGGAGTAATAGTTAGTAGTTTATTCTAATGAAAGCTAAAGTTAAAGATTTTACAATTGAAGTTCAACCTATGACAAAATTTGATTATTTAAATCAAATCAAAAAAATAGATATACAACATAGAGAGAATAAGTGGATAGATGGATTCTTTTGTAATTGAAATGGATATGAGTTTTGACTTAGAAAGGAAACCTTTAATAAACTATATACTATAGAAGATGATAAAGAAATATAAACAGAAACCTGTAATAATCGAAGCAGCTCAGTATATAGGAAATAATGTTGATGAAATTACAGAATTTGTTGGAGAGGTTCTTTTAAAATATAATAATAATACATTAGGTATACCGACTCTTAAAGGTATTGTAAAAGCTAATATTGGAGATTATATTATTAAAGGAATTATTGGAGAGATCTATCTTTGTAAACCAGATATATTTAAACAAACATATGATGAGGTATAATGATTTACTTAGTTACTAATAATCAAGAATTATTTACTAATGATACTTACACTATTATTGATGTTAAAAGATCTTTAGGATTACTAGAACCCCTAAAGACTGTTGGTATTGATACCGAGACTTCAGGTTTGTCGTGTTGATCTGACCATCTTAAAACTATTCAGTTGGGATGTAAAGAATTTCAAGTAGTTGTAGACTGTTTAACTGTGGATGTTTCTAATTATAAAGAATATCTTGAAGATGATTCTAGGTTACAAATTTATGCTAATGCAAAATTTGATTTAACTTTTTTGTATAGAAATAATATATGGCCAAAAAGAATATATGATGTTTATATTGCAGAAAAAGTTATGTGAAATGGATATCCAATTGTACTTAGTCCTGAAGTATGAGAAAGGATTCAAGAGCCTAGATACACTCAAATCATATCTCCTTCTGGAGCTGTTTCATATAAGCTAGAGATGAATTTAAAAAAATTAGGCCAAATGTATTGTGGAGTTGATTTAGATAAATCTATTAGAGGAAAGATTATATACCAAGGTCTAACAAACGAAATAGTTAAATATGCTGCAGAAGATACTGCTTATCTAGAAGATATTATGAATTTTCAGCAACCCCTACTAAAGGAAAAAAATCTAACAATTGCAGTGAAATATGAAAATGCATTTATTCTGCCTTTAGCCTATATGGAGTATTGTGGTATAAAACTAGATAAGGATAAATGAACAGCTAAAATGAAGAAAGATAAAGAAAGAGAGGAAAAAGCAAGAGAAATGCTAGATGATTGGTTAATTTCTAATATGCCACACTCTAAATACATTTCTAAGAATATTCAAGGTGATCTTTTTTCAGGTTTTAATACTAAACCTATTGTTACTCTTAATTGAAACAGTACTACTCAACTTATCCCTATATTTAAAAGCTTAGGAATAGATGTTGAAACTGGAAAAGAAGGAGAAGAAAAAGATAGTTTAAATGCAAAAGTATTGGGACCTCAGAAAGATAAATGTAGTCTTATTCCTATTTATCTTGATTATAAAGAAGCAGTTAAATTAACTTCTACTTATGGACAGAATTTTTTAGACCAAATAAATGATGTTAGTGGCAGAGTACAAAGTAGATATCAATCAATTGGCACAGACACATTTCGTATATCATCTGGCGGTAAAGAAAAAAATGGAACTCAGTTAGTTAATCTTCTTAATATTCCAGCAGATGCTGAAACTAGAGCATGTTTCATTGCAGAAGATGGAAATAGATGAATTAGTATTGATTATTCGGGTTAACAACTTTGCTTATACATTAATTTTTTCTAACAAAATAGTAGTTTATGTTGATTATTTTTCGTAAATTTGTCATTATTAATAATTAAAATTAGTTTTTATGGATAAAATAAATGATAATTTATGAAAAGAAATTATACAAAAGTATAATGATGGAATTAAAATAAAAGAATTAGCTTCTAGTTATAGTATTTCTCAATCATCTATTAATAGATATTTTAATAAAAATAATATCCCTAGGTATAAATATCCTTCAACAAATAAATTTTCGAAAGAAACTGAAGAATTAATAATAAATCTATACAAAAAAGGAAAAAATACTAAGGAAATTGGACTTATGTTAGGTATTTATAATACGTCTGTTAGACGGGTTCTTTTAAGAAATAAAATTATATTAAGGGACCCTTCAAAGATATTACGATACTGTAAACATAATCCATTTAAACGAAATGATGAATATTCAGATTATTTCCTAGGACTATTATTAACTGATGGTAGTATTACAAAAGAGAAAAAAGTATCTAGAAATTATGGAATTAATTTATCATTGTCAGAAGAAGATTCTTATATGATTGAAGCATTTAGAGATTGAGCATCTCCAAATCAAAAGATAACTAAAATCTATCAAAAAATAAACGGCTCTTATATGCACTCAATAACTATTACAAATTTAGAAGCAGAAGAGTGATTACGTAGAAAAGGAAATTTTTATTCTAAAAGTTATAATTGCAAATTATACATACCGCTAAATTGAAATATATTAAGAGGTATATTTGATGGAGATGGAGGATTTACTACTATAAATAAAAATGGATTAAGATTCTATATTTGTGGAGCATCCAAATGTTTTATAGAACAAATAGGAAATTTCTTAATTAAAAATGGAATTAATATCCACTATTCTATAAAAAATTCTAATAATCCATTATACTATGTTAATGTCTATAAGACAGAAGACATGATTAAATTAGGAAAATTAATGTATAATAATGCCCATATTTCACTTAAAAGGAAATATGAAAAGTGGCTCGCCTTTTATGAAAATAAAAGGGCAAACGGTATAAATTCAGGGAAAGAGATGGCAATTCAACCCTGAGCCAAGCCTCTTATTAAGAGGAAGGTGCAGAGACTATAATTACCTGCCTAAGTATAATTATAATTATATATGGCAAATGGATAGTCCAATGTGCAAAGCATAGCAAGAAAGCTTTATTATGGCGTCATTAGCTAATGATAAAGCAATGATCAAAGAACTAACTGAAGGAAGTAAAGACCTTCATTCTCTAACAGCAAGGCTTGTATTTGATGAAATTCCAAATGATTTTCCAATAACCGAAATTAAAGCTAAGTATCACAAACTTAGACAGTTAGCAAAAGGGTATGAGTTTTGCTTTAATTATGCTGGTAATGATTCAACTTTAGTTAGGAACTATGGAATATCTCCAGAAAAGGCAAAAGATGTATACGATAAGTATATGTCAGGTTTCTCAGGTCTTGCTGCATATCAAAAATTTAGAAAACAAGATTGGTGGGAAAAAGGATATATTCTACTAAATCCAAAAACAGGTCATAAAGCTTATATATATGATTATAATGCCTTAGTTAAAGATTATAAATCTTTCCAAGAAAAAGGATTTTGGGATTACTATAGAGATCTTAAACAATCCGATCCAAAAAGCTATACTGTCCAGAAGGTTAAAAACTTCTTTAAAAGAAGATCATCCTCTGACAAACAAAGCGTGAACTATCCAATTCAAAATTCAGGAGCACTATGTTCAAAAGTGAGTCTTATAAATTTCTTTAAATATTTAAGAGAAAATAATTTATTTAATAAAGTAAAGATTTGTGTAACTCCTTACGATAAATAACTTTGTCGTAGTAAAACTAGGTTAATTGCTGGAAAGTCTAAACGTAAAGTCGTAGATAATCAGCAGCCAAGCTCTATATAGTATTGAGAAGGTTCAGAGACTAGTCTATATGACGTAAGTTCCAAGAGGAACTGAAATGCCTAGATGCTATTTAGCATAAGATATAGTCCGATCTTATAAGAAATTATAAGAGAGTACACGGAATCGGTGTATTCGTAACATATAATGGAAGCAAATGTAGAAGCTCCTGAAGAAATAGCTGAGGAAGTAGCACAAAAACTTTACGATTGTATGATAGAAGCAGGTGCTTACTTTTGTACTAGATGTAAACTAGATGCAGAAATTTCTCGTTTACCTGATGGATCTTTACCTACTTATTGAATTCACTAATATTATGAAAATATATGAATTAATATACTATTGAGATAGTGTTGGTGATTATGTTAATATCATACAAACTTTATTGTTAGCAGACAAATGTAAAGTTAATGATAAAATAAAGGAGTTTGGAGATAACAACTCTAACACAGAGGAAGTCTCAAACTATGAAGATAGTTCTAATGAACTAGATTATGTGTATTTTACCTATTTATATGGTGATATTATTTCTACCCTAGAAGTAAGAGAACACCCAATAAAAGTATAACAATATGGATATCAAAAGAGGAGATAAATTTCTGTGTATAAATACAGTTATAATGGATAGTGGAAATACTGCTTATAAATCAGGATATATTTATACTTCTAATGCAGATGGATGCATTACTGATATAAATGGAGATATGTACCACCATTGGAGCGATTATTCCTTATATTTTAGAAAGGTCACAGAAGATTCTAAAATTAAATATGTAGATGAAAATAGTACTAATTCTGAATATACTCCACATGAGTGTTTAGATAAAATTCAGGATTTACTAGATATGTTGTACAAAAAATTAGTAGAAAATAAAATGAGCTATACAGAAACCCATATAGGAGAAATAGTAGAACTTAATACACACGATATTAGTACTTGGATGGATTGTAATAATATTAATCTTAGTAGTGAAGAGCAACATCCAAATTATACTTTATATTATGATAAAGACGGTTATCCTAAATGTATTGTAACTAGATCTAATAGACTCTTTGTTATTAGAAATACTGAAATACCCGAAGAAGATAATATTGTTAATATAGAGCAAGTTGATGATGGTAAATATAGGTATATTTTTAAGTTCTATAACGGTGGAACCTATTTTGAAGAAGTATTAACAGAACAACTTGACAAAATTAATTTTTAAATATGAAAGTAAAAGAAATTATCTCAGAAATTAATAATAATGATTTTTATTCTATTAATTCTGCAGCTAAAGCTGTAGAACTTGGAAAATCTGATATTGTAGTAGAAAATTATAACTTTTCAAAGCACCGTAACTTTGATATTACTACTAATATTTACAGGTGTGATAACGGTTTTGTAGCTATCACTGGTCTTATTAATGATCGCAGTAAGGTAGGTTATGAAGAGTATAACATTCCTGCATTTGCAGAAGAGTATATAGAGATCCCAACTGTGACCTATGCTCCTAAATATCGTCGATAGTGAGGTTTATTAAGAGTAATTTTGAGATACTTGATCAGGCCCCAGGACTAGATGGTATATATAAACAAATAGAATTGGCGGGGCGTTCATGCTACAAATCAGAGGATCGTATTACAGAAGATTCTGCAGAGAAGTTTGTTAATATGATTAAGGATAGACAGCATACCGCAATGCTTGAACATGGCACTGTATATCTTTATATTCATAAGGATCATGCTTCCAATATAATAGGTGATAATTGGGTAATTAAACAATACCTTTCTAATTCTTACTCAGTTATTAATACAGATTCTTATGGTAATTATCATATCACAACTAATTACAGAGTTTTATATGAAAATGGCTGGCTTGACGATTTAAAACATCTCTGTGAACCTACTGAATATCATGAAAAACGAATTACAGTAAAGTTTATTCTTCCAATTTCTATAAGTCGTGAGTTTTGTCGCCATCGCGTGTTATCATTTGCGGAACAATCAACAAGATATTGCAATTACAATTCCGATAAATTTAATAACGAACTTACGTTTATTATTCCTTATTGGACTGATTTAAAGGAGGCTAGATATCAATATTGGGATAACGATTGGGTAGATGCTGCAGATAAAAATAATATTCCCAATACCATACTAAAACATTTTGAAGGAGACTCTGTTGACATTTTCTTATCTCAGTGTGAATCAGCTGAAGTGAATTATAAAGCTCTTATTAACAGAGGTTGTAAAGCTCAAGAGGCTAGAGAAATTCTTCCATTGTGCACAAAAACAGAATTAATTATGACTGGTACTATTGAACAGTGGAGAGGATTCTTTAAACTTAGAACTGATAAAGCAGCTCATCCTCAGGCTCAGGAACTAGCTATTCCTTTAAAAGAAGAGTTTATTAAAAGAAACTTATTAGATGGAAACGATTAAACAACTAATAGAAGAATTTCTCAATTCTAGTAATAGAGAATTAGATTTACCGATGATTCCTATTGATAATATAGATAGTATTATGTATCAGATTGGAGCTTTAGAGGATTGGAGTCTTGAGGCTAACCCATATGGAAGTTTCTATAAATCTTATGTTTATGGTAGTTTAGATTTAGGGCTTAGTGGTTCTTTACGTTGTGGTAAATTTAAACTTAACAAAAGATAAAGAAGATATATTATCAAGTACTAACATCAAATTATCTAAAGATGACAGCTAAAATATAACATATAGAAGATGAAAACACTTGAACAGATTAAAGTAGCATATAAAAGTCCTACGATAGATAGAAGAGATTTATATAGACTTGCAGAATTCATTCCCTTTGAAATGTTTCCTTTTTGTGGTCTAACTCTTCAAGATAACGTAACTAAGGAAGAATGGGATAAAAAGACTATTCCTTTTACCAGAGAGAATGTACTGAAGCAGCTTAAAGAAGATGTTGCTTTTGGTTTTGAGAAAGCCTTAGATAAAAGAGGCATTTCTTCGAGTCTAATGTTTGAGGTGGTGCAGATGTGGAACTGGATCCTTGAAGAAGGTTTGGAAAATTGGTCTAATGATAATTATGCCTACTATGGATTACCTCTTTTCAAAGCAACTGCCGTTAAATATGGGTTTAATAATCCTATAGGAGATGATACTGGAGATGAAGACTATTATAATGAAAACTATGATGAATACGAATATTATTAAATTTCAAGAGCGATGAGGCTTAGGTAATATGCAAGTATTTTCATATGGGAATGCCAAATTACCAAAAGAAACACTCATAGTAAATATTACATCTGCAGTACATTGTCCTTCGGAAAGATTAGGCTTCTGTAGATGTAGTAAAGTATGTTATGCTAAAAAATGTGAACGTATATATAAAGCATACTTGCACAAAAACACATTGATTGAGTCATACATGTATTTGTGGGATGATAAAGATCTTAAGGACATGCTAATGTATTATATATTAAATGCTCCTGTTAAGATTAAATACGTTAGACTTAATGAAGCGGGTGATTTTCCAGATCAACAGTCTGTTGACAGGTGATCTAATATTGGACGATGGTTATATAAAGTTTTTGGAATTAAAACATATTGTTATACCTGTAGAGAGGACTTAAATTTTAGCGGAGTTCACTTTATAGTAAATTCTTCTTCTCCAAATATTAAAGCACACCGTTGGTTTTTCTGTGTAGATAAGTTTCAATTTAATAATTTACCAAATAATGCTGTAAGATGTAAAGGAGATTGCAGAAAATGTAATCTTTGCTTTAATAGCCGTTATCAAGGCGTAATATATTGTAAACAACACTAATGAGAAAATATTGTTTAACTAACGAATATCCTGGGATTTGTTGGACTTATGATACCAACAATCCTAGGATTTTTTATGAATGTAATGCTGATTATAAAATGTTAGATGCACCTATAAAAGGCGTTGTTAGATTAACATTTAAACGTTGGCTTAATAAAGATGAAATAGAATATGCAATTAATTAAAGCATGTAAAGAGCTTCTTATTCAGCAACCTTTTTATGGACTTTTCTTGCTAAATCTACGCAAGGAGATTGTTAGTGATAACCATCCTGTAAAAACAGCTGCTGTAGGTCCTAATGGTATCAATTTTACATTATATGTAAATGAAACATTTTGGAATAACCTTACTGATACTGAATGTATTGCTGTGCTCACCCATGAGTTAGTACACATATGTTTATTTCATCTTACTGATGATTTCAAAGCAGATAATCATGATAATATGAATATAGCAACAGATGTAGTTGTGAACCAAATAGTTACAGGATTGCCTGATGGGTGTGTTACTTTACAGAATCTTTCTAAGTTAATTGGAAAGAACCTAGAGCCCAATAGAGGGGCGTGGTATTATTATAATGAAATACAAAAGTTTGTTAAAGAACACCCTGAAAAATGTATCCCTGGTACTGAAGGATTAGCCGACTTTAAAAGTATAGATAATCATGATATGTGGCCTAAAGATATATCGGAAGCCGAACGTAAATTATATGAAAATCAAGTAAAGTCTAAGTTAAAAGAAACAGAAGCTCTTGTTAATAAACAAGTAGGCCACATACCTGGAGAATTAAAAGAAATACTTGAAAAAATAAGAAATAATCCTCCAGTTTTTAACTGGAGAAACTATTTTAGACGAGTAGTAGGAGATTCTATTAGTAGTGATTTACAATTAACTAGAATGAGGCCGTCAAAGAGATTACCTGATGCTAGAGGAACTCGTTTAAAAAGAAAACCAAACATATGTGTTGTTATTGATACTTCAGGTTCTATAAATATGAATGACTTTTCTAATTTTATATCTGAAGTTAATCATATATATAAAACAGGTGTAGATATAACAATTATAGAGTGTGATACTAATATCACTAAGATATGTAAATATGATAAAAAAAGTAAATTTGAATTTATTGGTCGTGGAGGTACTGATGTTTGCCCAGCTCTAGACTTCTATAAAGAACACAAAGAATTTAGTTCTTGTGTGATATTTACTGATGGTTACTTATCTAAATTTACATTTTCAACTTGTAAAAACTTAATCTGGATTATTACATCTGATGGGAATAAATCTCAGAAGTTTCCAGGAATAACTGTATTAATACCGTAATAAATATGGAACTAACATTAGGAGAAATAAAACCTATTTTAAAATATATTATAAACAATAATAGATCTCTCCAAGAAAGAGGAGAATTTCCAATAAGTGTTCAACTTACTTCACTTCCTGGTATAGGTAATTTATTATAAAATATTTGATTAAATTGTTTTATATTATTACTTTTGCATAGATTTAATTTATTTAAAATTTAAATATTATGCAAAAAATTAGTAATGATTTAGAAAATAAGATTATTGATTTATATAATCAAGGTTATAAGATTAAAGATATAAGTAAAATTTGTAAAGTACATCCTACTACAGTTAGTCGTGTAGCTAATAGAAATTCTCTTTGTAGAGAGTGTAGTAAATTAACATTATCTGAAAAAATTAATATTTGTAAACTATATAATTTGGGTAAAACTTGTAGTGATATAGCTAAGCTATATAATGTATCCAGAAATACTATTTCCACTATTCTTCATAATAATAACATTAATATACGAAGGAGTAATTTAGATACTTACTTTGAAGAGGCAGTGCAGATGTATAGTAATGGTTATAGCCTAACACAAATAAGTAATAAATATAAATTTAGTCGAAGCAATTTTTCTATTAGATTAAAGAAACTTGGAATACCAGTTATTAATACTCAAAATATGCTAAAATTTAATGAACACATTTTTGATATTATAGATACCGAAGAAAAAGCTTATTGATTGGGTTTTATTTT
>UMHJ01016482.1_pt1 | contig 67970 bp, 47 predicted proteins | sample 1965511 | NCBI WGS metagenome assembly UMHJ01 (sample SAMEA4836096, study PRJEB28245) | human gut metagenome | biome: gut microbiome; material: fecal sample | place: Denmark | collected 2008
GGCCATCAAGTCGCGCGGCCATCTGAATGCCGGCGTCAAGAAAGACGTTCCCGGCTACGGCTATTACGACACCGCCAAAGGCCGCTTTGAGGGCATGGAAGTCGATTTGTGCTACCAGATCGCTGCTGCCGTCTTTGGCGTGAGCTACAAGGAGGCCCGCGCCCAGGAGCTTGTCGAGTTTACTGACGTAACGCCCAAGACGCGCGGCCCGCTGATCGATAACGGCCAACTTGACGTGGTCGCGGCGACCTACACCATCACCGACGAGCGCAAGAAGAGCTGGGATTTCTCGACGCCGTACCGCACCGACTACGTGGGACTCATGGTCAAGAAGCGTTCGGGCTTTACCTCGATTGAGGACCTGGACGGCAAGGTCATTGGCGTAAGCCAGGGTGCCACCACGCAGGGCCTGATCGAGCAGATGATCAAGGACAACGGCTTTAGCTGCAAGCCCGAGTTTAGGGCCTTTAGCGGCTACCCCATCATCAAGAGTTCGCTCGACGCCGGCAATATCGACGTCTTTGCCATGGACCGCTCCACGCTGGCCGGCTATATGAACGAGACCGTTGAGCTGCTGCAGCCCGAGGTCAAGTTTGGCGAGCAGGGCTACGGCGTGGCGACCAAGAAGGGCTGCGACCTTTCGGCCGTGGTCGATCGGGTGATTTGCAACCGCCTAGCCGACGGCTGGCTCGACCAAGAGGTCAAGACCTGGGGTCTTGTATAGGCGCATCGTCCAAGGAAGGAATCAAATGCTCGAAGGATTATTTGACGCCGACCGTTGGTCGACGACATTTCAAAACATGGGGCCCTTCTGGGAGGGCTTTGGCGTGACACTGCAGGTGGTCGTTGCCGGCCTGCTGTTGTCGCTGGTGCTGGGCACGCTGCTGGGCGTGTTCTCTACCACTCGCTCGCGCGTGCTGCGCGCCATAAGCCGCGTGTACGTGGAGTTTTACCAGAACACCCCGTTGCCCGTGCAGGTGCTCTTTATGTACATGGCCGGTCCGCAGTTTTTGCAGGCCATAACCGGTGCCGACCAGCCGGTGCGCATCGCGCCGTTCGTGCTGGGCTTCTTGGGTGTGGGTCTGTATCACGCGGCCTACATCTCGGAGGTCATCCGCACTGGTATCGAGGCGGTTCCGCGCGGTCAGATGGAGGCGGCCCAGAGCCAGGGCTTCACCCGTGCGCAGGCATACTGGTACATCGTGCTGCCCCAGACGTTCAAGATCATTCTGCCGCCGCTGTGTAACCAAGCGCTCAACCTGGTCAAGAACACGTCGGTGCTGGCACTTGTGGCCGGCGGCGACCTTATGTACCGTTCCGACAACTTTGTGAGTCTGTACGGTTACCTGCAGGGATACATCGTCTGCTGCCTTATGTACTTCATCATCTGCTTTCCGCTCGCCATGCTGGTGCAGTGGCTCGAGCGCCGCTCCAAGGAGCGTCCGCGCGGCGTGAGCCTGGCCGAGCTGGGGCTCGACAACGTAGAGGAGGCCTAGCGCATGGAAATCTTCAACGCGTCCAACCTGCTCTACATTTGGGGCGGCTTTGTTAAGACGATCGAGATCTCGGCGCTGTCGATCTTTTTCTCGCTCATCTTTGGCACGGTGCTGGCGCTTGTTAAAAGCTATGCGCCCCGCCCGTTCCGTATTTTGGTGAGTGCCTATATCGAGCTGTTCCGTTGCACGCCGAACCTGCTGTGGATCCTTTTTATCTACTTTACGGTGCAGGGTTTGGACATTGTGATTTCGACCATCGCCTTTACGCTGTTTACCAGCGCCGTTATGGCCGAGATTGTGCGCGGCGGTCTCAACTCGATTCCGCGCGGCCAGTTTGAGGCAGCGCAGAGCCAGGGCTTTGGCTTCTTTGCCACCATGTGCTACATCATTCTGCCGCAGACGTTTAAGACGATCATTCCGGCGCTGTTTAGCCAGTGCACGACCGTCATTAAGGACAGCTCGTATCTTTCGGGCATTAACGTGGCCGAGCTCATGTACACGGCAAATGTCGTGATGGCCCACGCGATTGACCTGTCGCAGGTTCTTATGCTCTACGGCCTGGTGTTTGCGATGTACTTTGTGCTCAACTTTGGCATCTCGTTGCTGGTTCGCGCATATCAGAGGCGAATGGTGGCAGCGTAGAATGTGGCAAAGGGACAGCCCCTTTGTCACATAGAGAAAGGAATCGCGATGAGCGATCTGGAGAATAAGAAGAATCCTGTGGTCATTACCATCGCGCGCGACTTTGGCGCCGAGGGCCACGAGATTGGCCGCATGCTTGCCGACGAGTTGGGGATTCCGCTGTACGATAACGAGCTGCTGGTACGTGCGTCGCTGCGCGCGGGCGAGTCGCTCGATAAGATGGCCGCCTATGATGAGCGTCTGGCCGTGGAGAACATGGCGTTTCTGCCCGACCGCTACGATGCGCGTTCGTACTCGGATAAGTTGTTCCAAAAGATGAGCCAGGTGATTTTGGATCTGGGCGAGACCGAGAGCTGCATTATCGAAGGCCGTCTGTCCGATTACCTGCTGCGCAACAACCCCAACCACATTGCCGTGTTGGTGACCGCACCCTTTGAGGACCGCGTCGAGATTGTGCGCAAGAAGCGTGGCCTTAACAAAAAGAAGGGCGCCAAGCTGGTCAAACAGCAGCAGAAGGCGCGCGAGGCGTTCTATAAGCGCTATAGCGCCGGCAAGTGGAAGATGACGAGCGGTAAAGACATCGTCGTCAACCGCGCCAAGCTGGGCCGCGAAGGCTGCAAGGACGTCATCGCCGCAGCCTACCGCTACAAGGTGGCGCAGCTCGAAGGCTAACCGACCAAAACCATCACAAAGGTGCCTGTCCCCATCGTGGTGGTCGGGCGATCGGCATAGAAAAAGTCCCCGCCGGGCGTGTGCTCGACGGGAACTTTGCCGTTTGATGGCTAGCGTTGAGGGTGATTACTCGCCCAGCAGGCTCTTGGTGATGGAAGCGGCGGCCTTCTTGCCGGCGCCCATCGCCAGAATGACCGTAGCGGCACCGGTGACGATGTCGCCGCCGGCCCAGATGCGGGGATCGGTGGTCTGGCCGGTCTCCTCGTCGGCGATGATGTAGCCCCACTTGTTGAGCTCCATCTTGCCGCCGATCTTCTTTGCGAAGGGGTTGGCGTTGGTACCGATAGCCGAGATTGCGACGTCGCAGGGAATCTCCTCGATGGCGCCCTCGATGGGCACCGGGCGACGACGGCCGGACTCGTCGGGCTCGCCGAGCTCCATCTTCTGGACCTTGACGGCGCACACGGAGCCGTCCTCGCCAGCGACAAACTCGAGCGGGGAAACGAGCGGCAGAACCTCGATGCCCTCGGCCTTGGCATGGTGCAGCTCGGCGCGACGGCAGGGCATCTCGTCCTCGGTACGACGATAGGCGATGATGGCGTGCTCGGCGCCCAGGCGCTTGGCGGTACGGACGGCGTCCATAGCCACGTTGCCGCCACCAAAGACGACGACGTTCTTGCCGTGCTTGGTGGGGGTGTCGTACTCGGGGAACTTGTTGGCCTTCATCAGGTTCACGCGGGTGAGGTACTCGTTTGCGAAGAAGACGTTGGGCAGGTTCTCGCCGGGGACGTTGAGGAACTTGGGCAGGCCAGCGCCGGTCGCCACGTAGATGGCGTCGAAGCCCTGCTCGAACAGCTCCTCGGCCGTGGCCATGTTGCCCACGACGGAGTTGTACTCAAACTTGACGCCCATGTCCTCCAGGCCGTCAATCTCGCGCTTGACGACCGCCTTGGGCAGACGGAACTCGGGGATGCCGTAGACCAGCACGCCGCCGCCGGTGAAGAAGGCCTCGAAGACGGTAACGTCAAAGCCGTTACGGGCGAGCTCGCCGGCGCAGGTGATGCCGGACGGGCCGGAGCCGACGACGGCGACCTTCTTGCCGTTCTTGGGGGCCATCTTGGGCGTGGAGGCGAGCTCGGGGCGATCACCCAGGAAGCGCTCGAGCTGGCCGATGGCCACGGGCTCGGACTTTTTACCACGGATGCACTTGCCCTCGCACTGGTTCTCCTGCGGGCAGACACGGCCGCAGATGGCGGGAAGCATGGAGTCCTCGCGGATGGTATCGAGAGCGCCGCCGAAGTCCTTCGCGCGGATTTGCTCGATAAAGCGGGGGATGTTGATGTTGACGGGGCAGCCCTCAACACAGAACGGCTTCTTGCAGTTGAGGCAGCGCTCGGCCTCGGCCAGCGCCATCTCCTCGGTGAAGCCCTTGTCGACGGGGCGGAAGTCGCAGGCGCGCTCGGCAGCCGGCTCCTCGTTATCGGGGGTGCGGGGCGACTTCATATCGGCAACGAAACGACCGTTAACTAGTGGCATGCGCAGCTCTTTTCCTCATAGGCCTTGAGGGACTCGCCCTCTTCGGAACGGTAAGCGGCCTGGCGGGCACGAAGGTCATCCCAGTCGACCAGGGTGGCATCGAAGTCGGGGCCGTCGACGCAAGCGAACTTGGTCACGCCGCCCACCTCGACGCGGCAGCAGCCGCACATACCGGTGCCGTCAACCATGATGGGGTTGAGGGACGCGGTGATGGGGGTGTCGTATTTCTGGGCGGTGAGGGTCGAGAACTTCATCATCGGAACGGGGCCGACGCAGAAGACCTGGCTCACGGCCTTGTCCTGCAGCAGGCGCTCCAACGGAGCGGTGACAACGCCCTGCTCGCCGTAGGAGCCGTCGTCAGTGGTGATGTGGATGTGGTCCTCGTCGAGGAGCTCGCGGAACTGGTCCTCCATGAGCAGGAGGTCCTTGGTGCGGGCGCCCATGATGGCGTGAACTTCGTGACCGGTCTCGACCAGGTGCTTGGCGACCGGGAAGGCAATTGCCAGGCCGACGCCGCCGCCAATGACGGCGCAGGGGCCCTCGGCCATCTCGGTGGGAACGCCCAGCGGGCCCACGACGTCGCGCAGCGACTCGCCGGCCTCGTAGGTGGAAAGCATCTCGGTGGTCTTGCCGATCACCATGAAGATGAACTCGACCCAGCCCTCGTCACCGTTCCAGCCGGCCAGGGTAAACGGGACGCGTTCGCCCGTCTCGTTGGCGCGGACCATGAGGAACTGTCCAGCGTGCGCATGCTTGGCGATTGCGGGCGCCTCGATGCGGAACTTGAACACCTTCTCCGAGAACTGCGTCTTCTCCAGGATCTTATACATAGAACCCCTCTCTTGTTAGGGCCGCCGAACCGTGCCTCCACGGAAATGGACGGTAGCCCGAATAAAACCGTACGTGCACAGGCGTTGTGCAGACATACGGTGCAAATTATACCCTCATGGACATGTCACTTACGTGTGTCTTCGGCGGTTGGGAGCAGGGTTTATCCACTTTGGCCTACCAAAGGGGGAGAGGTTTATTTTGGCAGGTTTTATCGGGTAAAACGGCAAAGGGGCCAGCCTCGGGTTGCAATGAGGTCGGCCCCCTTTGGGGTGCTATGTGTGTATGGCGGTGCGCGGTTTATTGCGATGCGGCCGCTGCGGCGTTTCCGCAGTTAAAACCTGCCAAAATAAACCTATCCCTAAATGATAGGTTTTAGTGCTTGCCGTTGGCGGAGGCGGCGCCGTTGACGTGGTCGCGGGCATAGATCACGCCGTGCACGATTGCCAGACCGGCGGCATCTGCGGCGCGGGCGCAGGTGTCCTGGAAATCCTCGGCCTCGCGGGCGCGCAGCTGCTTAAGCACGTAGTCGGCGACGGCCATCTTGCCGGGAGGGTTGCCGATGCCGGTGCGGATGCGGCTGAAGTCGCGGCTGCCCATCTTGTCGATGATGGAGCGCAGGCCGTTGTGACCGGCGTGGCCACCGCCCACCTTAACACGTACGTCGCCGGCGGGAATGTCGAGCTCGTCGTGGATTACGAGCAGCTCCTCGGCCTTGATCTTGTACTCGCGGCAGAGCTTGGAGATGGGGCCACCCGAGGTATTCATATACGACTGCGGCTTGACCAGTACAATCTGGCGCTTACCGCCCTCTTCCTCGGGATCGTTGATGTTGATGAGCGCGACCTCGGCGCCGGCCTGGTTTTTCCAGTACGTGACGCCGGCCTGACGGGCCAACTCGTCGATCGCTTTGAAGCCAGCGTTGTGGCGGGTCTCGGCATACTCATCGCCAGGGTTGCCAAGTCCGGCAACCATGCGAATCTTAAGCGGCTGTGCAGCTGCCATGTTCATCCTTTCGTTGATTTGTCGCCTGCTATGGTGAGCGACCCTGTTGCCGCTGTCAAATGGAGGGCAATTGAGGTTATTTGAGGGCGTTTGGACGGCCGTCGAAATCGAGGTGGACAGTTAGTTCAGATACGTATAAGTTCTGAGGACTCGAAGTGCTCAATTCAATGCCGATACGTTGTTTTGGAGCTTTAGTTAGTCCATATGACGCTGTTTTGAAGTCTACCCTGCCTTCAAATCGGGCGAATGGTATAGAGATAACTGCAAAACAGCCTAATTCAATGTGTCCATTTATACGTATTTGAACTAACTGTCCAGCCCTGCTCGACGGTGCACGGGTGATTCGCCGTTTAGACCGGCGCAAGGCCGATTCCGGCCCGCAGGGCGTTGAGCCAAGCGGCCTGACGCTTGCGATAGCCCTTGATACGGTATCGGAATCGGACTCCCGCGAGTCGATGCATCGTTTGGGCGAAGGCTTCGAGTGCAACAAGGTCTTTCATTTGGTCGCGATTGATAACCAGGACGTGGATGCCCATTGCCTTGAGGCCATTATTTCGATTGCCATCGTGGATGCGAGCGTTTTGAAGCTCATGCCCAATTCCGTTGTATTCGTTGTCGACTCCGGCGGCCGGGCAATATAGGTCGCAGATGGCGTAAGGGATGCCGGAGGACATGTTGACCGCAAGAGTGTCGAAGTCGATTCGATAGTTGAGTAGCAGGCCTCCCATGGGCAGGCTGCAACATCCGAATCCGCCAAAGCGCATGGGCGCTCCGAGAACGGCAAACATTAGGGATTCGGCTGGGGATGCAGATCCGGGTCGGGCGAGCTTGACTGCCGTGCGAAACGAGGTGTATGAGCTGCTTTTGGCAAGCTGTGCAACAGTCTCGAGATCTTCGATGGTCGTGGCGGGCTCGCATTTGTAGTGTGCCTGTTCGTAGCGGGTTTCGTTCTGCTGTTCGGTCGCCGACTGGTCGCCCCGGCAATCGAGGTCGTCCATCGCTTCGTAGTCATCGCCCTTGGGCCAGATGTCGTCATAGGCAATGGGGTATGTTGCCCCGGGAGGAAGGGAGTAGGTTCCGAGCAGCTCCATAAGGAGCATCAAGGTTTTGGCGACTGATTCATTTTTGGAACAAAGCATGGCTGTCATGGCAGGAGACGTTGCGTAGATGTCGGCCTCGACGTGCATAATTGCACCTTCAGGAAGAGGAGTGGAGAGAATATGCTGAAGAAGTCGCTTGTCGGGGCGCCTGTTGTCTTCGTTTGAAACGAGAAGATCGAGCAGTTCGGAATCATCTTCATTCCAGGCGTCGAGTATCGAAAGTGCGCCAAAGTCTATCGCGTCATTGTTGGGAATGCAGCCAGCCAAGGCCTGTGCTTGCTGTTCGCTATCAACGGAGTCCCAGGGTAGGGCAGAGTACGCCCGTCGTGCGCGACGAATTGCGCGGAGGGCGGAGAGATGTGAAATCACGGTCGTCATAGCTATAACGTACTAAGTTGGCGGCAGAATGCGACCGCCATACCGTTCTTTTCGCTCAGCGGGGCGCTGCGCGCCATGAACGGCTGGGTGTTATGAAATCGGTGGAATCGGTTGAGGGGATTGCAGGAAATTGAGCTCTGCCGCGAAGGTTGACGATAGCTACTGGACAGTTAGTTCAGATACGTATAAGACGGCGGGCGTTCGAGGCGTTTCTAAGGGCTTTCGAGGGCGATTTGAGGGTAAATATGCGGCGGTCGTACTCGAAAGCGATGAGCTTTGGGCAGTATGGCGTTCGCCGGGGAGCTCAGAAGGCTCAGAACGGCCTTTGGAGCTTTAAAAAAATACGTATCTGAACTAATTGTCCAGGGAAGGTTGTCGAGGGGTAGAAAAAGGGTCGGAAGCGAGCTTCCGACCCTTTAAAAACACCAAAGATGATGAGATGCACGCTGGATTACAGCGCGAAGTCGCCGCCGACGAGCGTGGAGACGGGCTCCTCGTGGTAAACGGCGGAGATGGCCTGAGCGAACTCCTCGGCGACCGAGATGGTCTTGATTTTGCCGCCGACCTCGACGGGAATGGCGTCGGTGACGAGGCACTCGACGATCGGGGCGTCGTTCAGACGCTCGATGGCCGGACCGGAGAAGATGCCGTGGGTGGCGCAGACGTAGATGTCGCCAGCGCCCATAGCCTTGAGCTCCTTGACGTTGGCGCACAGGGTGCCAGCGGTGTCGATCATGTCGTCGTTGATGATGCAGGTCTTGCCCTTGATGTCACCGATGATGCCCATGACCTCGGCGGCGTTGTGGCGCGGACGGCCCTTGTGGGCGATGGCCAGGTCGCAGCCGAGCATGTCGGACAGCTTCTTGGCGGCCTTGGCGCGGCCCACATCGGGGGAGACGACAACCAGGTTGTCGGTGTCGAAGTGCATGTCGTTATAGTACTGGCCAAACAGCGGCAGCGCGGACAGGTGGTTAACCGGGATATCGAAGAAGCCCTGAATCTGGCCCTGGTGCAGGTCGAGGGTGATGATGCGGTTGACGCCAGCGCGCTCGAGCAGGTTGGCGACGAGGCGGGCGGTGATGGGCTCGCGCGGGCCGGCCTTGCGGTCCTGGCGGGCATAGCCGTAGTGGGTGATGACGGCGGTGATGGAGCGGGCGGATGCGCGCTTGGCAGCGTCGGTGGCGATGAGCAGCTCCATGAGCATGTCGTTGACGTTGCCGCCGGCCACGGACTGAATCAGGAAGACGTCGGCGCCGCGGACGGTCTCGTCGTAGCGGGCGTAAATCTCACCATTGGCGAACTGCTTTAGCGTAAGGCCCGAAAGCTCGACCCCAAGGTACTCAGCGATCTTCTGAGCGAGGGGACGGTTGGAGGAACCGGAATACACGCGGATGGACTTGCGCATATTCTCCGACTTCTCGGGATCATTAATCGGCATTACCCTTCTCCTTTATATCGAATGCCATATAGATGCCTTGTTGCATTGTAACCGCGCGACGGGGTTAATCGGGTCTTGATAACGTCTTTACCGTCAACGGACACGAACCGACCACTCATCCGGTTGCGCAGGTCACGATAGAAAAAGGAGCCGCCCCCATGGGAACAGCTCCTTAGATGCTTGGTAAAACGTTATACCTCGTCGTCCTCGTGCAGACGGCGGCGGTAATCGGCGGCCCAGCCCTCAATGTTTACCTGGCGGGCACGACCCAGGCCAAGTGCGTCGGCCGGGACCGGCTCGGTGATGACGGAGCCGGCGGCCACGAGCGCGCCGTCGCCGATCTGGGCAGGCGCGACCATCATGGTGTCGGAACCGATGAAGGCGTCCTTGCCGATGACGGTCTTGTGCTTGTGCACGCCGTCGTAGTTGCAGGTGATGGAGCCCGCGCCCACGTTGACGCCGGAGCCCATGGTGGTGTCGCCGATGTAGGACAGGTGCGGCACCTTGGAGCCCTCGCCGATCGTGGACTTCTTGATCTCCACGTGCGTTCCGGCCTTGGATCCGTCGAGCATGTGGGTGCCCGGGCGCAGGTAGGCGCGCGGGCCGCAGTCGACGCCGTTCTCGATGACGGCCTCGATGGCGATGGTCTCATCGATGATGCAGCCGCTGCCGACGGTGGTGTCGGTGAGACGGCTGTTGGGGCCGAGCTGGCACTCCTCGCCCACGGTGACGTGGCCGATCAGGTGCGTCTGCGGCCACACGACGGTGTCGCGGCCGATGGTGGCGTCGGGGCCGATCCAGGCCTGCGTGGGGTCGATGAAGGTAACGCCCTCGGCCATCCAGTGCTCGTTGATGCGGTCGCGCGCGATGGCGGTGAGCTGCGCGAGCTGGATGCGGCTGTTGACGCCCAGGCCGTCGCGGTAGTCATCGCAGTGGAAGATGGAGACTGCCTGGCCGTGGCCCTTGAGGATCTCGAGCATGTCGGGCAGATAGTACTCGGACTGCGCGTTGTCGTTGCCGATCTCGTCAATGTGCGCGGCGAGCTGCGCGCCGTCGAAGGCGTAGCAGCCGGCGTTGCACTCGAGCAGCGTGGCGGCCTGCTCGGGTGTGCAGTCCTTCTGCTCGATGATGCGTTCGATCTGGCCGTCGGCACCCAGCTTGATGCGGCCGTAGCCGAAGGGGTCGGGCGGGGTCATGGTCATGACGGTGCAGGCGAGCTCGCCGGTGGCGACGGTCTGCGCGAACTTGGCGACGGTGTCGGCGGTGATGAGCGGCAGGTCGCCGTTGAGCACGACGACGGGGCCTTGCGTGATGCCGCAGGCCTCGAGCGCGACCTTCACGGCGTGACCGGTGCCCAGGCGCTCGGTCTGCTCAACGCACTCGACTTTGGTGGCGCTGTTGGCGTAGGCGCCGTCGATCAGGGCGCGCATCTCGTCGGCGTGGCTGCCGATGACGACCACGACGCGGCTGCAGCCGGCCTTGATGGTGGCGTCGACGATCCACTGGACCATGGGCTTGCCCAGGATCTTGTGCGAAACCTTACAGTGGTTCGACTTCATGCGGGTGCCCTCGCCGGCAGCGAGGATAATTGCGGTTGCGTCCATGTGATCTCCTGTTACGTTATAGAGACGTGTGTTTGGAAACGATACACGGCGCAATATGATACCGCAGGCATATGTTGAGCGCGTAGCGATTGGCTCATGGCGGCCGATGTCGGTGCCGCCGGCGTGGCGTTTGCGCTGCTTGCGTGCGGCGTTGGCGGTGCTGCGGAGCTGTCGTTTGAGCGAGGGGACGGGGGTGCCCGTGGACAACATACAAGAGGAGTTTGGCGGCGAGCCCGTCGCGGCATTCTCGATGTCGCATCCGGCTGTGCCGGCCCTCTACATGGTGCTGACGCTGGGGCTCACCATGTTCTCGATGCAGCCGGTGCTGATTGCGCTGTCACTTGCGGGCGGGCTGGCGTATGGATTTGCGACGCGCGGGGCTGCCCGCACGCTGGGCGCACTCCGCTGGCAGCTGCCGGTGATTTTGATTATCGCGCTGGTCAATCCGCTGTTTAGCGCCTCGGGCTCGACGGAGCTGTTCCGTATTGGCATGCGCGCGGTGTATCTGGAAAGCATGGTATACGGCCTGTGCATGGGCGGGCTGTTTGTGGCGAGCGTGCTGTGGTTTGAGGCCGCGGCGTCGATGCTCGAATACGACAAGGTGCTCGCGCTGCTGGGCAATGCCGCACCGGTGATTGCGCTCATGATCTCGATGTGCATGAGGCTTATCCCGCAGTTTTTACGCCGCGGTCGTACGGTGCTGGCGGTGCAGGATGCGATTGATGTGCCGGGCCGCGTGCCCACCGATCCCGTGCGATCGCGCCTGCGGGCGTCGAGCGTGTTGATGGGCTGGGGCATGGAAGATTCGCTGGAGCGCGCGGACGCCATGCGCTCCCGTGGGTGGGGCGCCGCGACGCGTCGAACGACGTATGCGCGGTATCGGCTGGGGCGCGGCGATGTTGCCGCGCTGGTTGGACTTGCGCTGTTTGGCATGGCCACGACGGCAGTGGCGTGGACTGCGACGATGCAGTATTCGTTTTACCCGCAACTATCGGTGCCGGCGCCGTGGCTGGGCTATGTCGTGTACGCTGCCTGGATGATGCTGCCTTGCGCGTCGCACGCGATTGATGAGAAGAGGTTTGGCTGATGGCTCGGTTGGATAGGAGCTCGGCGGCGGGTGTGGCATATGGCTCGGCCGCGCCGGCGATTGAGGTGCGAGGCCTTAGTTTTGCCTATCCCGGGGCCGAGGCACCGGTGCTCGAGGGGCTTGATTGGCGTGTTTCCCAAGGTGCGTTTGCACTGCTTGTTGGCGGTACCGGTTCGGGCAAGTCGACGCTGCTGTCGCTGCTCAAGCCCGAGATCGCGCCGGCGGGTACGCGCTCCGGCGAGCTGCGCGTGCTGGGCGAGCCCGTCGCCGACATGGATGTGCGGGCATCGGCGGAGCGCGTGGGCTATGTGTTCCAGGATCCCGAGAACCAGATCGTGTGCGAAACCGTGTGGCACGAGATGGCGTTTGGCCTGGAAAACTTGGGGCTAGCACGTGATGAGATGCGCCGTCGCGTAGCTGAGACCAGCTATTTCTTTGGGCTGGAAGATTGGCTTCACCGCGATACTGACACGCTTTCGGGTGGTCGCAAACAGTTGCTGTCGTTGGCGGCCGTTCTGGCGTTGCGCCCGCGCGTGCTGCTGCTCGACGAGCCCACGTCTCAGCTTGATCCGGTTGCGGAGAAGAATTTCCTGCACGCGCTGTTTCGTGTGAATCGCGAGCTGGGCTGCACGGTTGTTGTGGCGACGCATCAGCCGCGGCCGATGCTCGAGTATGCGACGTGTACGTACCGGATTGAGGGCGGTCGCGTGCGCGAGGTGGCGGATATGTCTTCTTTGGGACGCCGAGAATCGCTGTTTTCCGATGACATGTTGGGGTGGGGTGCCATCCGATGTGCAAAAAACGGAGTATTCAGCAGGCGTGAGGACAATTTGGGCTCTCTGGAGCCGCCCGGGGACGTATCGAGCGCGAAAAAAAGTTCAGAATTGGACAAATCGTCCGAATTTGTGGCGCAAACGTCGCTCGAGAATGGCTCGGAAGCCTTCCCGCGCACGGATGGAAGCAGAATACTCCAAAAAATGCACGGCGGGTCGGCTACCACCCTGTCGGAAGGCTGGTTTCGCTACGATCGCGCGGGCGGTTGGGTGCTGCGCGGGCTCGACGTGACGTTTTCGGCCGGTGCGGTGCATGCGATCGTGGGCGGCAACGGATGCGGTAAGTCGACGATACTCTCGGTGCTGGCGAAGACCGCCAAGCTGCAGCGCGGCCGCATGGTGCGCGGAGCGGCCTCGGCGGCGCTGCTGCCTCAGAATCCCAAAGCATTGCTGGTTGCCGATACGGTTCGCGACGAGCTGATGGAATGGGCTTCGACCTGCGGATATGACGAGAACTTGGCGCGGGAGCGTGCGGCGAGCTTGGGGTTGTCGGGTCTGGATGGACGCCATCCGTACGATCTTTCGGGCGGGCAGCGTCAACTGCTTGCATTGGCAAAACTGCTGCTAATCGGCCCCGAACTGCTATTGCTCGATGAGCCCACCAAGGGTCTAGACCTGTTCAGCCGCCGCATCATTGCCCGCGCCCTGCGTGACCATGCGAAGGCTGGCGGCACCGTCATCATGGCTACGCACGATTTGGACTTTGCCGAGCAGGTAGCCGACGACGTCGTCATGATGTTTGACGGCGAGATTGCCTGCATGGAGCCGCCGGCCGACTTCTTTGCCGATAACGTGTTTTATAGGGCGTGATGGGATGACGGATTATCGCGTCGCGCGCTTGCTTGCAAAACTGGAGGTCCCGCTGTTGTTGGCGGTGCCGGCGGTGATGGCTGCCGCGTTGCTGTCGGGTGTTGAGCAGGCAGCATTGGCCATGCTGGTTGTGGTGGCGCTGGTGCTCGCGCTGTTCTTTGCGGGTTACGAGGCATCTCGTCCGGGATTGCGCCAGATTATGCCCACGCTGGTGCTGGCGGCGCTGGCGGCGGCGGGGCGCATCCTGTTTGGGCCCATTCCCGACTTTAAGCCGGTGAGCGCCATCGCCATTATCGCGGGGGCGACGCTTGGTCGCCGCAACGGTTTTATGGTTGGCGCGCTGGCGGCGCTGACCAGCAATTTCTTTTTTGGACAGGGCATGTGGACGCCGTGGCAGATGTATGCCTGGGGGCTCGTGGGATACGTTGGCGGTGCGCTGGCGTATGCGGGTGCGTTCGACCGCGCCGACGGCACCGTGCGCATGCCAGCGCTGCTGGCGTACGGCTTTGCGTCGGGCCTGCTCTATGGCGTCGTGATCAACGCGTATGACATCATTGGATTTGTACGGCCGCTTACTTGGGCGGGTGCCGTGGCACGTCTTGCCACGGCGGTGCCGTTCGATATCACGCACGGCCTTGCGACCTGCGTGTTTTTGGCCGCCTTGTACAAGCCTTGGTGCCGTCGCATTAACCGTGTCGTCGTGAAATACGGACTGTAGGGCATTTCGCGTTCCCACACGAACTTGCGGTGGAATAGTTCTCGTTTTTGGCTATTTGCTGCCCAAACAGGAACTACTCCACCGCAACTTATAGGGGGAGAGGGGTCACATGATCTGTTTTCCTCTGTCCCCCAGGAATTGCTTGGCGCTAGAGCTCTAGCGCGAGGGTGACGGGGCAGTGGTCGCTGCCAAAGATGTCGCCGCGGATGCCGGTGTCGCGAACGTTGCCGGCGATTGCGTCGCTCACCAGGAAATAATCGATGCGCCAGCCGGCGTTGTTCTTGCGGGCATTAAAGCGGTAGCTCCACCAGCTGTAGACGCCCTCGACGTCGGGGTTTGCCGCGCGCCAGGTATCGGTGAAGCCGGCGTTGAGCAGCTCGGTAAACTTGCCGCGTTCCTCGTCCGAAAAGCCTGCGTTGCCGCGGTTGGACTTGGGGTTCTTAAGGTCGATTTCCTCGTGCGCTACGTTAAAGTCGCCGCAGGTTACGACGGGCTTACCGGTCTCGCGTTCAAGTGCGCTCAAAAAGCCACGATAGGCATCGTCCCAGGCCATGCGCACGTCGATGCGCGCGAGTTCGTTTTGCGCGTTGGGAGTGTAGACATCCACAAACCAGAACTTGTCGAACTCCAGCGCGCAGACGCGGCCCTCGGTTGCGGCTTGGGCAACGAGCTCGGCGGCCTCGCCCTCGCCGGCGTAGGGCAGCAGCGCGTCGGCGCGCAGCACGCGTAGCGGCTCCTGGCGGCTAAAGACCGCGGTGCCCGAATAGCCTTTGCGCTCGGCGTAGCTCCAGGTTTGGCGATAACCGGGCAGGTCGACCTGCACCTGGCCTTCTTGCAGTTTAGTTTCTTGCAGTGCCAGGATATCGACATCGAGTTCTTGCGCGATCTGAATAAAGCTCGGGTCCTTTTTGAGCACGGCGCGCAGGCCGTTAACGTTCCACGAGGCAAAGGTGTAAGTCTGAGGCATGGTGTCCTTTCGGCGGGGTTGGCAGGCTTAAGATTAGCGCAACAGGGGCGGGGTGGGCTCCGCGCATGCTGACTTAAAGGCCGCATGCTGGGACGTCGCTCAACGCTGCCCGACCAACAAGGACGGAGAACTCATATGACTCAGGCAATATCGGACCCCAGGCAGGCCTCCGCCGCCCTGGCGGATCTGTTTGACACCCACAAGCGCGTGGTCTTCTTTGGCGGCGCTGGTGTTTCCACGGCAAGTGGCATCCCCGATTTCCGCAGCGTGGACGGCCTGTATCACCAGCAGTTTGCCTATCCGCCCGAGACCATGCTGTCGCACAGCTTTTACGAGGCGCATCCTGCGGAGTTCTTCGACTTCTACCGCACCAAGATGATCGCGCTTGGCGCCAAGCCCAACCGCTGCCACACCAAGCTGGCCGAGCTGGAGCGCGCCGGCAAGCTAAATGCCGTGGTGACGCAAAACATTGACGGCTTGCATCAGATGGCAGGCTCGCAGCGTGTGTTCGAGCTGCACGGATCGGTCCATCGCAACATTTGTCAGTCGTGCGGCGCGGTCTATAGCGCCGAGTGGATTTGCTCGCGCGAGCACGAGGACGCCGCGGGCGTGCCCGTGTGCCCCGCGTGCGGCGGGCGCATTAAGCCCGATGTGGTGCTCTACGAGGAGCCGCTCGATGAGCATGTGCTGACCGGCGTCGTTGCCGCCATCGCCGCGGCCGATGCCCTCATTGTGGGCGGGACCTCGCTCGTGGTGTATCCGGCGGCGGGCCTTACGCGTTACTTTACTGGCGATACGCTGGCCATTTGCAATCTTGCTCCCACCGATCAGGATGCAAATGCCGACCTGCTGATTTCTTGCGACATCGCTGCCGCGTTTGCGTTCTAGCCCGCGCGCGCGGATACAATAGAAAGACTGAGTGCAAAGCGACCCCGCCGCCAGCTCCCCAAGCTCGGCGGCGTGGGCATTTTAGGAGGATGTTCATGGCGAACGACAGCAAGACATGGCGGTGCGGAAAGTACGAGCTCAGCTTTGACCGTCCGCGCATCATGGGCGTCCTCAACGTGACGCCCGATTCGTTTAGCGATGGCGGGGAACACTTCGACCCGGATGCCGCCATCGAGTACGGCCTGGCGATGCTCGACGCCGGCGCCGACATCATCGACGTGGGCGGCGAGTCCACGCGCCCTGGTTTTACCCCGGTCAACCCCGACGAGGAGGCTCGCCGCGTGCTGCCCGTGGTGCGCGCGCTGGCCAAAGAGGGTGCCATCGTCTCGATCGACACGCGCCACGTGGCGGTTGCCAAGGCGGCCGTGCGCTGCGGCGCCTCGATCGTCAACGACGTGACCGGCTTCACCGATCCCAAGATGGTCGAGTTTGTTAAGACGAGCACCTGCGGCGTCATCGTGATGCATGCCGGCGAGGTCGCCGCGCCCACCCGCACGCACGCAACGGTGCAGCTCGATACCTCGGCAGCGGCGTTTGTTGCCGAGAAGGCGCGCGAGGCGGCTGCCGAGGCCGCGCGTGAGGCCGAGAAGCCGGCTCGCCGCCGTCGCGGCAAGCTGCTGGGTGAGCCCAAGGTTGAGGCCAAGCTTCCGGGCGGCGTGGTGCAGCCCTCGTTGCCGTTTGGCGAACCGGAGCCCACGTCCGAGCCCGCAACCGAGCTGGGGCAGGAGACGCCGGCCGCCGAGCAGGTTGCTGCCGCCGAGACCGTCGCGCCCGCGCCCGAGGCCGCGCCCGCAGCCACCGAGGCCGCATCGGAGTCCAATGACCGCCTGGCCGCCATGATGCGCCGCAGTGCCCGCCGTGAGGAGGCCTATGTGCCCACCTCGCAGCTCCGCCGCTTTACCCTGCCCGATTCGGCGCCCATCATGCGCCGCGTCATGGGCTTTCTGTCCGACCAGGCCCGCACGCTCATCCATGCCGGCGTGTCGCGCGACCGCATCTGCATCGATCCTGGCCCGGGCTTTGGTAAGTCGGCTAACGAGGGCATCGTCATCCAGCGCGAGACTGCCAAGATGGCGTCGCTGGGCTACCCGCTCATGTGCGCCGTGTCGCGCAAGCGTTTTGTGGGCGCTATCTCGGGCGTGACCGAGGCCGCCGAGCGCGATGCCGCCACGTTTGGCGTGTGCCTGGGCGCCATCCAGGCCGGTGCCAACATCGTGCGCGTGCACGACGCCGCGGGTTTTGCGCAGTTCCTGAACGGTTACTGGGCGGTTGCCAAGCCGCAGCCGCGCCGCGCGTTTGTGGCCGTGGGCTCCAACCTGGGGCATCGCTGCGACAACATCCGCGCCGCACGCGAGATGATCGCCGAGATTCCACTCACCTGCGTGTCCAACTCCTCCAAGATTTACGAGAGCGAGCCGGCCTACGAGACGCGCCAGGACGCGTTTGCCAACGCCGTCATCGAGATCAAGACCGAGCTGGCGCCGCTGGTGCTGCTCGATGAGCTCATGAAGATCGAGGCCGAGCTGGGGCGCGACCGCTCCAAGAAGGCCAAGGCCAACGGTCCGCGCACCATCGACCTGGACCTGCTGTGGATGGATGGCGAGACCCACGGCGGCAAAAAGCTGCGCCTGCCGCATCCTCTCATTGGCGAGCGCGACTTTGTGCTGGTGCCGCTCGAGGACCTGATGCACGACCCGGCGCGGTTCTTCCGCTACAACGGTGTCGAGGTCAAGGAGCCCGAGGACCGCGTGGGCCATATCGTTGGCGAATTGGGGCGTATGTAGATGATCGAGATGAATGCTGTTGCCGCCGGCACCGAGCTCGACGCGGCGCGTAACGCGGGCCGCGAGGGCGTGTCCGCGGGCTGGTGCGCGTGGAGCGCGGGCGATGCTTCGCTGACGTTTTCGCTGATCGTGCGCCCGGACGTGAACATGCATGCCTTCCACGGCCTGCCGTTTGTGGCTGCGATGGGCATGATGGACGCGCTCGTGGGCACGGCTTCGACGCCGGGGTTGGGCCTTGCCGGTAAGGTGGGTATCCAGTGGCCGAGCGATATCGTGTGCGGTGCGCCTGCGTTTGAGACGTCGCTCGCGCGTGTTGCCGTGAACGGCGGTGCCGCTGCTGCGGGCATGTTCGGTGCCGTGACGGTGGATATTGAGCGTTCGGCGCTGGGCGAGCTTGGTGTGGACGTGGCTGACGAAGCGCTGGTCGAGACGCTGGCCGCCGCCGTGCTGGCCCGCGTGGGCGCTTGGGCGGTTGTTGCCAACACGCCGCAAGGCGCCGCAGGGCCGCTGGCTCCCGTGCTGGGCGAGTACTTCGACATGGTGCCGCTGCTGGGCCGCCAAGTTGCGGCGGTGTCGCCCAACGGCCTGCCGCTTGCGGTCGGTGTGTTTGCAGGCCTGGACATCTGGGGCCGCGCGACCATTAAGACCGATGCCGGCGAGCAGGAGTTTCCGCCCGAGGCCGTACGAATTCGCGGGCTGTAGCGCGGGGCGTTCGCGCCCAAAGATAGACATGACAACAAGACCCTCCTCGGCCTGTGCCGGGGAGGGTTTCGCCTGTCTGAGGAATAGGCTTGGCGAGCATTTGCGGGGACTGTGGCATCGGGCGCGCTCGACTTAAGCCCCTGCTCTATCCCAGCTTCTGCATGCGGCGGTAGATTTCGCAGATACCCTTGATGGTGAGCTGTCCGTCGACCACGTCGAAGGCATCGGTCGAATCGGCGACGATGCTGGCGAGACCGCCCGTGGCGATAACGGTGGCATCCTCGCGGCCCAGCTCGCGCTTCATGCGCGCGACCAGGCCCTCAGCCATGGCGGCGGCGCCCGTTACGGCGCCGACCTTGATGCACTCCTCGGTATCGCGGCCGATGGCGTGCTCGGGCGCCTCGAGCGGCACGATGGCGAGCTTGGCGGCACGGGCGGCAAGCGCGTCCATGGAGATGCGAATGCCCGGCGCGATCGCTCCGCCAATGTAATAACCGTCCTCATCGATGACGTCGATATTGGTCGCGGTGCCAAAGTCCACCACGATCGCCGGCGCGCCATAGAAGGTCTCGGCAGCGACGGCGTTGGCGATGCGGTCGGCACCAACGGCCTGGGGGCGCGCCGCCCGCAGCTTGGTTACGGCGGCCGTCTGCGGCCCGATGACGATGGCGTCCGCGGCAATGCGGTCGGCCACGGCGTGCCACTCGCGCGAGAGCTGCGGCACCACGCCCGCAAAGGCGATCGCGTCGACCGCATCGAGCGAAAGGCCGTACATCTTAAAGAAACCCATCAGGCGCACATGGATCTCGTCGGCGGTATAGGAGCGGTCGGTGGGCATGCGCCACGACTGCACCAGCTCGTCTCCGTCAAACAGGCCCATGGCCGTCTGCGTGTTTCCCATATCGATAGCGAGCAGCATGTCTACTCCCGGTGTCGGCATAAAAGGACGCGCACCATTGTATACGTGCCGTCGACGGCGCTCGGCTGCGATTCGTTTACGGTGATAGGGGCTGAGTGGTTTAAATATGAAGGAATTATGCTCTACGAGATTTTCCTTGCCGTTTACCGAACTCCCGCGTAATATTCTTACTTGCGCACATGAGGCGCCCAGACATTGCGGGGTGGAGCAGTCTGGTAGCTCGCCGGGCTCATAACCCGGAGGTCGTAGGTTCAAATCCTGCCCCCGCGACCAAGAACTTGCAGCTCGTCGGCCTAGCCGGCGAGCTTTTTTGTTATTCCGGGACTGTGTTTTCGGTCCAATTCTCGGCCTCTCAAACAAAATCTCGATCTGTAACATCTAGACCCGATTTGGGCGGCTTGGTGTTACAGATCGAGATATACCGGTGGGTTGGGTCGTGTTTGTCTAAATCTGTAACACGAGGGACGGTTTTTGCCGAGTAACCGTTACAGATTGAGATTTTCTAGCAGGCGGGTTTGGTTTGTCTCGATCTGTAACAGATAGGGGCCAAAAGTGGGCCTAGCTGTTACAGATCTAGATTGTTGAGGATGGGCCGAGAGGAATGTCTCGATCTGTAACAGTAAGACCCGGTTTTGCCGCGTAACTGTTACAGATTGAGATAAACCGGCGGGCAAACCGACGGGCCGCTCTGCCCCATCCACCTGCCGCCACCTGATATTCGCCGATTTCCGTTGCGCTGCTGTATTCCCATGCCATATCCTCTAGATAACTACGCGGCATCATCGCCGCCGCGCCTACAAGAGAGGAATGTCCATGACCACACCTGCATCCAAGCTGCTCCAGCCCATTACGGTTGGCCCCCTTGAGCTCAAGAACCGCATTATGTTTCCGCCGCTGACCACCGGCTACGAGGAGCATGACGGTTCCATCGGCGAGCGCAGCCTGGCTTTTTACGAGCGCTTGGCCCGTGGCGGCGTGAGCTACATCGTCATCGGCGACGTCGCTCCCGTCATGACCGCAAGCCCCACGCCCAAGCTGGCAACCGACGCCCAGATCCCCACGTTTAAGGCGCTGGCCGACGCCGTCCACAAGCACGGCGCCAAGGTCGCGCTGCAGCTGTTCCACCCCGAGTACGACGTGCCCGGTGTCGGCCGCATGGTCATGGGTTCCATGGCTGCCGCCAAGGCCGCGCAGGAGGCCAAGGCCGCCGGCGACGAGGAGACCTTTGCCGCCAAGATGGCCGAGTCCAACGAGATCCGCAACCAGGCCTACGCCAAGCTGCATCACGACATGCAGCACTTTGTGAACGAGGCGAGCGTAGAGCAGCTCACCCAGATCAAGGAGGCCATCGCTGCCTCGACCGCTCGCGCACAGCAGGCCGGGATCGACGCTATCGAGGTCCACGGCGACCGCCTGGTGGGTTCGCTGTGCTCGGCCATCCTCAACCAGCGCACCGACGAGTACGGTGGTTCGTTCGAGAACCGCGTTCGCTACGCGCTGGAGGTCGTCGCCGCCATTAAGGAGGCCGCGCCGCAGCTGATGGTGGAGTACAAGCTCCCCGTGATCATGGAGAACCCCGACGGCACGCCGCGCGGCAAGGGTGGCCTGCAGCCCGACGAGGCCTGCGAGTTCGCCAAGCTGCTCGAGGGTGCGGGCATCGATATGATTCAGGTCGCACAGGCCAACCACACCGGCAACATGGGCGACACCATTCCGCCCATGGGTGCCATGCCCTACAACTGGACGCTGCCCGTGGCCGAGCGCGTCAAGGCCCTGGTCTCCGTGCCGGTGGCAACCGTGGGCCGCGTGGTTTCGGTCGAGGCCGGCGAGAAGATTCTGGAAGACGGCGCCGCCGACATCATCGCCTATGGCCGCTCGCTCATGTGCGACCCCGACATTGCGCTGAAGGCCGCCACGGGTGAGCCCATCCGCGAGTGCCTCAACTGCAACAAGGGCTGCGTCGATGCGATTCAAGACCGCAAGTACATCTCGTGCGTGCTCAATGCCGAGAATGGCGATGAGGCAACCATCGCCATTAAGCCGGGCGAGGGCGACAAGAAGATCGCCGTGGTGGGCGGCGGCATCGCCGGTCTGGAGGCCGCGCGCGTGGCGGCCAAGCGCGGCTACGACGTGACCGTCTACGAGGCGAGCGATCATCTGGGTGGCCAGATTGTGCTGGCGGCTGCGCCTCCGCGCAAGGACGAGATCATGCGCTCGGTTGAGTACTACGAGAAGATTCTGCCCGGCCTGGGCGTGAAGGTTGAGCTCAGCCATGCCGCTACCGCTGAGGACCTCAACGCCGCCGACGCTGCGATTGTTGCCGTGGGCGCGCACGACGTGGTCATCCCCGTTCCGGGTGCCGACTCGGACAAGGTCGTCTCGAGCTGGGACGTGCTGGCCGGCAAGGTGGAGCTTACGGGCCGCGTCGCCGTCATTGGCGGTGGCCTGGTGGGCACCGAGACTGCCGAGTACCTGCTGCAGCGCGGCTGCGAGGTGGCGATTGTCGAGATGCTCGACAAGATTGCCGCGGGCGAGTCCGAGACCATTCTGCCGCTGATTATGAGCGACTTTGCAGAGCACAACGTGGAGCAGCACGTGAAGACCCGCCTGACCGCCATTACCGACGAGGGCGTGGAGGCCATTCGCACTACCGAGGACGGCGCCGAGGAGCCGGTAAAGATCGCCTGCGATTACGTGGTGATGGCCGTGGGCTCCAAGGCCAACGCGTTTGACCTGGATGGCGTGACGGTGCCCGTGACCTGCGTGGGAGACTGCTCGGGCGAGCGCACCGCCGACATCGCGAGCGCCATTCGCACGGCATATCACGCGGCCAACGAGCTGTAGTTAACTTCGCGGCCAGGCGGGGCGGTAGCACGGATCCGTCTCGCCCGGCTGTGTCCCGTCGGATGTCAACCGGTGCGGGGCCTGCAAGCGCGCAGGTCTCGCCCTTTTTGTTTTGCTCCGGTGGATGGCAATGCGCGGTAATCATGAGGAGTGAGGACGTCTACTGCCTCGCAGATCACTCAAAATTATTGGGGGAGGGGTTAATAACCATATCCTCTATACCAAAGGACATAAAGAGATGCCAATTTTGTTGACAAGCGAATGACGATTAGCCGTGAGTCAGCTACCAGCGTAAATAATCGATAAAGAAATGTCGTAATTTGGTGCCAAATGCCCAGATAACGCCGCGTCTATTTTAATTAACTGCTTTGAGCAAACAGTAAAATGCTACTATCTAACTTGCACGTAAGAAGGCAGATTAACGGTTAAGGCTAAGAAGTGGCAGGTATGTCGGAAGCAACTAGGACTCGCACGCATGCGCCCGAGGTTAGGCAGCGCGCCGTCGAGATCCTCCAAGAGGGGGTCGGTCATCGCGCCCTCGCTGCGGAGCTTGGCATTCCCCAGGCCACGGCTCGTCAGTGGGCCCGCGCGTATGCCGTGGGCGGTGCCGACGCCGTTCTCAATGCCGGTTCGCATCATCACACCTATTCGTACGACGTAAAGCTCGCTGTGGTTAAGGACCGTCTGGAAAACGGCTTGACGGTTCGCGAGGCCATGATCAAGCACAAGATTCCCAGCGAGTCTTCGGTCAAGGCTTGGTGCCGTCAGTACCGCGAGAGCGGTGAGGCCGCACTGGTCGATAAGCCGCGCGGTCGCAAGCCGCGCGTTAAAAAGGCGGAATAGCAAACGGGATGGTGCGCCCACAGGGGCGCATTTTTCTTGCCGCGCCAACTTTTTGGACCGCCGCGAGCCTATCGGGACATCCTCCAAAATGGCCAATAAACCGCGCGCAGTGGCCCGTGCGCCCACCGCTGCGATAGGGGGAGCGTCGCCTCTCTACTCCAATGCGGACAGACTCCTTGCCCCGAACGTATAAAACTCCCCAGTTGACCGAAAACCCGCCGCCGCCACTCCTCAATTGAGCTATAACGTTAAACAATTGCAGCGTTTTTGCATGGGGGAGCGATGGTATGACGCTACTGTATTTCCTTACCCTGTTTTCGCTGGTACCGGCGCTGGGCATGCTGCTCGCGCGCGGTGACCGAGCTCGCGATGCGGTGGGGCTCATAGGCTCCGGCATTATCATGGCGGTGACAGTTGTAGTCGCCGTCATGTTTTTTGGTACGGGTCCGCAGAGCTTTGAGGTTGCCCCCGGCACCTCGCATGTGCTCTCGATCACCAGCTCCGTCATCGACGTAATTCTGTGCGCCGTCATCCTGTACAACGCGTTCAAATATAGGAACGCGCTTACCGGTGTGCTCGGCGTGGTGCAGCTGGCGGGCTCGATTGCCTTCGCGACCATGACGTTGCCTGCGGCCGAGGCCGTCACCGCAACGCCGCTCTACCTAGACTACATGAGTGTGATCATGGTGCTCGCCGTCGGCATTGTCGGCAGCCTGATCTGCGTGTATGCCTTGGGTTATATGAAGGACTTCCAGGCCCATGGCGAGCACGAGGCTGCGCTGCGCGGGCAGACCGCGCCCGACCGACGCCCGCAGTTCCTGGCGCTTATGTTCCTGTTCCTCTCGGCCATGTTCGTCATCGTGACGAGCGACAACCTGGAGTGGCTGTTCTGCGGCTGGGAAATCACCACCGTGTGCTCGTTCCTTATGATTGGCTATACGCGCACGCCTGAGGCCATCAAAAACGCCTTTACCCAGATCATCCTCAACATGCTGGGCGGCATTGCGTTTTTGGCGGGCCTTATGTTCCTGCACGTCAACGGCATGCCGCTGACCATCTCGGGCATGATCGAGCTTTCCGGCGCCGGAACCGCGCAATCCGCGCTGCTGGTGATGCCGGTCGTTCTGTTGTCGCTCGCCGCACTCACCAAGGCCGCACAGATGCCGTTCCACACGTGGCTGTTGGGTGCCATGGTTGCCCCCACGCCCACGAGCGCCCTGCTGCACTCGTCCACCATGGTCAAGGCCGGCGTGTTCCTGATGGTCAAGCTGAGCCCGCTCTATGCCATCTATCCCGTGACCGGCTTTATGGTCACGAGTGTGGGTGCCATCACGTTTTTGCTCGCTGCCCTCATGGCCATTTCGCAGAGCAACGCCAAACGCGTGCTCGCGTACTCCACCATTTCCAACTTGGGCCTCATCAGTGCCTGCTTGGGCGTCGGCGCACCCGAGGCCGTATGGGCGGCCATCTTCCTAATCCTGTTCCACACGGTAGCCAAGTCGCTGCTGTTCCTGTGCGTGGGCACGGCCGAGCATCATATCGGCAGCCGCAATATCGAGGACATGGACGGTATGTTCAGCCGCATGCCGCACCTGACGCGCCTGATGATGCTGGGCATCATGGGTATGTTTGTGGCGCCGTTTGGCATGCTCGTGTCCAAGTGGGGCGCCCTGGTGGCGTTTGCGCAGACCGGCAACGTGCTCATGATCATGGTGCTGGCCTTTGGCTCGGCCGCGACGTTCTTCTTCTGGGGCAAGTGGCTTGCCAAGCTTTCGGGCGTCGACCCCACGGCTCAAAACGTTGAGGTCAATGTCCATAAGACCGAATGGATGGCCCTCAACACCATCGCCGCGCTGCTGATTCTGTGCTGCGTGGCGTTCCCGGTTATCTCGAGCGGTCTGGTGTCGCCTTACTTGGCCATGGTGTTTGGCCGCGTGCCGTACGTTATTGGCAAGGATGCCATGTATCTGATGGTGGTTATCGTGGCGTTTATCGCCGTGGTGCTGCTGACTTCATTCCGCGTGAGCAATAAACCGCACGTAAACGTATATCTTTCGGGCGTGGGAACCGACAAATATCGCCATTTCCGCGGCTCGATGGGACACGAGGTGAAGGCCGAAAAGCGCAATTGGTACTCGGAGGACGCCCTTGGCGAGAAGCGTATTGGCCCCGCGGGTAGCGTCGTGTGCTGCAGCATTATCTTGTTTGCCCTGCTGTGTTGCGCGTGGATTGGGCCCGAGCGACTTGCCATGAGCGCGCCCTCGGTGCTGCGCGGTAAGTATTTTGAAGGTTCGGGTGTCGTGGGCATCTTTATAGGTACCGTGGCGTTTGCCCTGCTGGCGCCGCTTGTGGGCGGTCTGATTGACGGCCTCGACCGCAAGCTTTCGGCCCGCATGCAGGGCCGCGTGGGTCCGCGCCTGCTGCAGCCCTTCTACGACGTTGCCAAGCTGCTGCGCAAGGCCCCCGCCAGCGTAAACACCATGGACGATACCTACATGGCGTGCGCGCTCATCTTTACCGTGGTGGGCGGCGGCATCTTTGTGTCGGGCTCCAACACGCTTCTGTGCGCGTTTATGGTTACCCTCGCCGCGATCTTTGTGGTGCTGGCGTCCGCCTCGACGCAAAGCCCGTTTGCCCAGGTTGGCGCCGACCGCGAGCTGCTGCAGGTCATGAGTTACGAGCCCGCCGTTCTGCTGATGAGCGTGGGCCTGTACCTTGCCACCGACAGCTTCGATTCCATTGCCGTGACGGGGCAGTCGGCCCCCATCGTCGTGTACAGCGCGCCCATTTTCCTCGCGCTGCTCGCGGTGCTTACCATCAAGCTGCGCAAGTCGCCGTTCGATCTTTCGTATTCGCATCACGCGCATCAGGAGATTGTCCAGGGCGTCGCCACCGAGATGAGCGGCGGCACGCTGGCCAAGATGACCCTTATGCACTGGTGCGAGACCGTGCTGTTTTTGATGTGGGTGGGCATGTTCTTTGTCTGGGACAACCCGGTGAGCTGGGTGGTCGCCCTGGTCGTGATGGTTGTGACGTATTTTGTCGAAGTCCTGATCGACAACACCTTCGCACGCAGCACCTGGCGCAGCTGCTTTAGGCTCGGATGGGGCGTGGCGCTGGTGTTTGGCCTGCTCAACCTTATGCCCATACTCGTCGATGTGTTTATTTAGGAGACAGCATCCATGGATCATAAAATGTCGCGCTCGCCGTGGGTTATTCATTACGACGGCTCGAGTTGCAACGGATGCGATATCGAGGTGCTGGCCTCGCTCACGCCGCTGTTCGATGCGGAGCGCTTTGGCGTGGTCAACACCGGCAACCCCAAGCATGCGGATATCTTTTTGGTGACGGGTTCGGTCAATGCCCAGAACCTGCCCGTCGTGCGCCAGATTTACAACCAGATGCTCGAGCCCAAGTGCGTGGTGGCCTGCGGTATTTGCGCGTGCTCGGGCGGCGTGTTCCGCGATGCCTACAACGTGATTGGCGGTGTGGACCGCGCGATTCCCGTGGACGTGTACGCGCCCGGGTGCGCCATTCGCCCCGAGACGGTGATCGATGCCATCGTGGAGGCGTGTAGCATCCTGGACCAGAAGGAGGCCGTGATGCGCGCCGGCGGTGACCCGCTTACCGTGGGCGGCGCTGCTACCTGGGATGGCGGCGTTGAGCTGGGCGAGGACGGGTTTGTGGCTGTGGGGGCCGGGGCTGACGGTGCCGGTGACGCGCCCGCCGAGAAGCCCGCAGCGCCCGTCGCTGGCGACGCACCTGCTGAGACGCCCGTCGCTGCAAAGGAGGCCGAGTAATGCAAAAGGCTATCTATACCACCGTCGGGATCGACGAGCTCCTGTCGCATGTCCAGGCGCTCAAGGGCGTCGGCGCGCGCTTTGTGCAAATGCACGCTGAGCGCAACGTAGATGACGGCTCGTACCGCTTGGTCTATACGTTTATCAACGTTCGTGCCGCTCAGGAGCATATTGCGCAGGACGGGAGCTATGCGATCGAGAACCTGGTGGTTGAGGGCATCGACCAGTACCAGGAGATTCCGTCCATCAGCTCATATTATCCGGCGGTGTTCCCGTTTGAAAATGAGGCCCACGACCTGTTTGGGCTTGCCATTACCGATATGCAGCTCGACTTTAAGGGCTTTTTCTACCAGGTCTCGACCGCCGAGCCCATGAGTGTGATCACGCCCGAGGTGAAGGCCGCGCGAGAGAAAGCCATGAAGGTCCGTGCCGCCGCCGAGGCCAAGGCGCGCAAGGCTGCGGCCGAAAAGGCCGCCGCGGCTGCGGTTGCTGCGGGGGAGGGCACCGCAGGTGCTGGCGATGCTGCGGGCGCTGCCGTCACTCAGCCCGCTGCGGCTGCCGGCTCCGATGCTCAGCACGATGAGGCTGCTGCGAAGGCCGCGCTCAAGGCTGCCGAGATGGAGGCAAAGCTCGCCGCCATGGATCCCGAGAAAGCGGCCAAGGTTCGCGCGGCGCTTGCCGCCAAGGCCGCCCGCGACAAGCAGAAAAAGGAGGCGTAAGGCCCATGGCACATCGCTCCGTCATTCCGTTTGGCCCGCAGCACCCGGTGCTGCCCGAGCCGCTTCATCTGGACCTGGTGATTGAGGACGACCTCGTTCTCGAGGCAATTCCGCAGATCGGCTTTGTGCACCGCGGACTCGAGAAGCTCACCGAAAAGCGCGACATGCACCAGTTTGGCTACATCGCCGAGCGCATCTGCGGCATCTGCGCCGTGGGCCACAGCTGCGGCTATGCCAGCGCCTGCGAGCGCATGCTCGACATCGAGGTGCCTGGCCGCGTGCGGTATATCCGTACCATTTTGCACGAGCTTTCGCGCATTCACTCGCACCTGCTGTGGCTGGGCCTGCTCGCCGATGCCTTTGGCTTCGAGGCGCTGTTCTATCGGTCGTGGACTCTGCGCGAGCAGATTCTCAAGATCTTCGAGAGCACCTGCGGCGGCCGCGTGATCCTTTCGATTAACGAGATCGGCGGCCTTAAGCACGACATCGAGGACTCCGAGCTGGCGGGCATTGTCCAGACGCTCGACGCCATGCGCCCCGACTACGAGACCCTGGTGCATACGTTTTTGGACGACAACAGCTGTGGCGAGCGCCTGCATGGCGTGGGCGTGATTAGCAAGAAAGACGCGCTGGAGCTTTCGATGGTCGGTCCGTTTGGGCGCGCATCGGGCGTGGATTACGACGTGCGCATGTTCGGCGACGGTGCCTATGCGGACCTGGCTGCATTTGAGCCCATCGTTGCTATCGATGGCGATTGCTATGCCCGCTGCCAGGTGCGTTGTGCCGAGGTCACGCAGGCCATGGACATTATCAAGGAGCTTGTCGGCAAGATTCCGCACGACGGCATCGGCGGGCGTACCAGGCTCACACCGGCTGACGGCGCGCGCGGCGAGGTTGTGATTGAGCAGCCGCGCGGCGAGGCGTATTACTATGTGCGCGGCAACGGCACCAAGAACCTGGACCGTTTCCGCGTGCGCACGCCGACGTCGCAGAACCTGGCGGGTCTGACGCATGCGCTGCAGGGCGTGCTCCTTGCCAACGTGCCCATGATTATCCTGACCATTGACCCCTGCATTAGCTGCACGGAAAGGTAGGCGCGGCATGAGTTTACTGACATTTGCCAAGACGGCCTTGGGTTCTATGGTCAAGCAACCGGTCACGGTGTGCTATCCGCAGGAGAAGCTTGCGGCGCCCGAGCGCCTGCGTGGACACATCGTTAACGACATGGATGTGTGCATCTGCTGCGGCATGTGCGCACGGCGTTGCCCGGCGGGCGCGCTCGCGGTCGATCGCAAAGGCGGCACCTGGTCGATTGACCCGTACGCCTGCGTGGTGTGCGGCGAGTGCATCGAAAGCTGTCCCAAGCACTGCCTGACTATGGATACCGCCCGCACTCCAGTTGCGGCGGATAAGACTCCCACGGTAGAAACCAAGCCGGAATAGCGCTGGAATAGGGGCCGGTGGGGCAAAAATGCCCCACCGGCCCCGCGCTTAAACGCGCGGTTGTGCCGTCGCGAACAAAACTATGCCGGATTACGGGGCTGGATAGCGAACCTCCGACCATACAGAAAATCCCAAAAACAAAACCGCAGGTAGACTGCTTGCCGTATTTCAAAAAAAGGCTGTATGGATGAGGACTCCGACTTTAGCCCCGTAATCCGGCATAGTTTTGAAATAGCACCATATCCGTAGCAGCCCTTGATCTCCCGTGGACAGAGGGAAACGGATCATTTTTGCCTGATGGCTCCGAGTCGCACCTATTTTCCTGCGAAAACGCCGTGTCTCAACTTTGGTGAGACATTTGTCTCACGTCCAAAACCGAATCTGGAACATGTGTCACCTGCCCTAATTGTGTCTCATTCCGTAACTTTAGGCTGATGCAAGGTCTGAAACCGCGAGAAGGGAGACGCGATGAGTAAGTACACGAGGGGTCTCTTGGCGGTGATACTGGCCGTAGTGCTGGTGTTGCCGGCTGCAGCATTTGCCATGCTGCCCGAGGCCAACGCCAGGTCCAGCACCGGAATGGACGGACCGACAATGAGCGGAAAGGTCGTCGTCGATCCCGACACCAGCGGACGCTGGGAAATCTGGGCGGCCGGTCACAACGGTAATAAAGTAACGACTCAAAACATCGGCCGAATCTGGACCGACAAGACGGTCGAGGCAACTGAGGAAAACGAAGAGTCGGATTTTCTGACCACGCTTTCGGCCATGTCCTCGACGTCTAATTCAACCGTGACGGTTACTACGCCGCTCGACATCGTGATGGTGCTGGATGCATCTGGCTCGATGGATGATCCTATGGGTGGCGGAGATCGCATCAAGCGTATCGATGCACTGAAGAACGCTGCGAACAGCTTTATCGATACCATCGCCAAACAAAACGAGAGTATCGAGGGTGTCGATAGGCAGCATAGGGTTGCCATTGTTAAGTTTGCGGGTGATAAGACTGATAAGGTCGGCAATGACACGTACTATCAAGGCCAATACAAGTACAACTGCTCGCAGGTAATGAAGGGTTTGACCGATTGCTCCGGCGGCAACGTGAAAGCTCTTAAGGATACAGTTGCTGGAATCAAACCAAGCGGTGCTACGCGTGCCGACTATGGTCTGGAACTGGCCGGGGATATCACTTCTGGTCGCGCAGATGCCAAGAAGATTGTTGTGTTCTTTACCGACGGCAAGCCAACGAGCTACAGCGAGTTTGATTCTGACGTCGCCAATGCTGCCGTGACGGCTGCCAAGAAGATGAAGAATGGCAAGGCCACCGTTTATACCATCGGCATCTTTAGTGGAGCGGACCCCGCTGCCGATCCCTCGAAAAAGGGGACAAGCGACGTCAACAAGTTTATGCACGCCGTGTCGAGTAATTATCCCGATGCCACGTCGTATGCGAGCGACGAGCTTGGCACACGTGCGGAAAACCCCGACTACTACAAGTCGGCGACCAATGCCGAAGAGCTCAAGAAGGTCTTCGACGACATCTCACAGGCCATCACATCGGAGCCGCCTTATCCGACCGAAATCCATAAGGGCTACGACGAGACCAAGTCCGGCTACATCACGTTTACCGACGAGCTGGGCGACTTTATGCAGGTTGACGGATTTACCGAAGTCGTCATCAACGGCACGCCGTTTACCAAGGCGAGCAAGACGGTCAACAAAGAGACCAATACCGACACCTACGAGTTCACCGGCAAGGCAAAAGACCTGCTCATTACCGTGCAGCGTGCCGGCGATGACAATCCCCGGAAGGGCGATATCGTAACGGTTAATATTCCTGCGTCGTTGATTCCGCTGAGCCACTTTAAGACCGTAGATGGCAAGCTTTCGGTCGATAACGTTAAGCCCATCCAGGTGAAGTATGCCTCGAGCGTGAAGAGCACCGCACTTGACAACCTGTTTACGCCCGAGAAGGTAGCAGGGCTCAAGAACTACATCGAGCATAATACGACTGTCGTTGACGGCACCAAGACCGTGAGCTTCTACGCGAACAAGTGGAGCGACGGTGCGATGGGCGATACGGTTGCGACCTTTGAGCCGGCCGACACCAACCGCTACTACTACTTCCAGAAGCAGACGCCCATTTACACGGACAAGGATTGCACGCAGCCTGCAAAGAATTCGCTGACAGATACCGGCACCTATTACTACAAGGATGAGTTTGAGGAGCAGGGCGAGAACAACGAGGCCAAGCCCACCACTGCCGTCATCGAGTTCATCGGTGGCGACGCTGCCAAGTTTGACGGCGCTATAGTTGCCGATAAGGACGGAAACCTGTCGTTTAGCGTGGGAACCGCACGCCTGGCCTTTATCGATGAGCTCCACACCACCAAGGAGAGCGTGGGCGGCAACAAAACCGATACCGCGACCGACGTACTCAATCCCAAGTGGAACAGCATATCCGCCAAGGCGACCGCGACGCATGTCAACTCCTACCTGGGCAACAACGGCAAGATTAGCTATAAGTACGACATGACGCCGGCAACGGTGGATACCAAGGTCAGCTTTGGCCTGACCAAGGTGCTCGAGGGTCGCGACTGGACGAAGGAGGACACGTTTGAGTTTGGGCTGACGTCCGAGAACGGTGCCCCGATACCCGAGTCCGCGACAGCGCCCGTGACCGCGTCTGTGACCAAGGACGATCTGGACGACAAGGGTAAGGCTGTCATCGACTTCGGCACGATCAAATACACCGAGCCTGGCACGTACGTCTACAGGGTCAGCGAAAAGAATGCCGGGACCACGGTTGACGGCATTGCCTACAGCAAGAACGTCGCGGAGGTCACCGTGACGGTAACGCCCAACAAGAGGGGCGAGCTCAGCGCCGCTGTGAAGGTGACGTGGAGCGAAGCCGACGAGACCGAGTTCAAGAACGTCTACACTGCGGAGCCTGTTGAGTCCAGCGTCACCGACCAGATTACCGTGACCAAGTCTCTGACCGGGCGTGACCTTACGGCCGACGAGTTCAGCTTTGAGCTGCTCGAAATCATTGACAAGGAAGTTAAGCCTGTCGAGACCGTTACAAACGGCGCCGACGGAAAGGTGACGTTCAGCGCCATCAAGTACACCGAGATTGGCCAGCACACCTACATGCTGCGCGAGGTCAAGGGCGACGCCGGCGGTATTGACTACGATGACGCGTTCTACACCATCGTGACGACCATCGCCGATAACGGCAAGGGCCAGCTGGTTGCCACGCACGAGCTGAAGGACGCCAAGGACGTCAAGAGCATCGAGTTCAAGAACGCCTACACCACGAATGCTGCCGTGGCATCGCTTGCGGGCAAGAAGAATCTGCAGGTTCCTGATGGCCTGACCCCGGCTGACATTACCGGTAAGTTCACCTTTACCGTGACCGGTGAAGAGGGCGCACCCATGCCCGCGAACGCGAGCGTGACCAATGATGCCAAGGGCAAGGTCGACTTTGGCAAGATTACCTTTACGCTCGATGACCTTAACAAGGCCCTGGGCGAGAAGCCTGAGAAGCGTGAGCACACCTTTACCTACACCGTAACCGAGTCCGGCGAGGTCGCAGGCGTGACCAACGACGCCGAGCTGTCGCGCACGGTTTCCTTCACCGTGACTGATGACAGCGAGGGTAATCTGAGGGTGTCCCGCAAGCCGGATGGCAACGCAGCCTTTACGTTCACCAATACCTATAGCGTGACGCCTGTCGAGACGAGCGTCACCGACAAGATCGCCGCGACCAAGGTCCTGACCGGCCGCGACATGGCTGAGGGCGAGTTCTCCTTCGAGCTCGTCGAGGGCGAGGGCAAGGACGCCAAGGTCGTCGCCACCGGCAAGAACGCCGCCGATGGCAAGATCACGATGAGCACCATCGAGTACACCAAGGCCGGAACGCACACCTATACGCTGCGCGAGGTCAAGGGCAACGCCGGCGGTATCACCTACAGCGATGCCAAGTTCACCATCGAGACCACCATCACCGACAAGGGCGACGGCACGCTCGAGGCGAAGCATGTCCTGAAGGACGACGTCAAGGCTGCAACTTTCGAGAACGCTTACAGCGTGACCCCGATCAACGCAGAGCTCGACTTTGACCTGAGCAAGGCCATTGACGGCCGCGACTGGACGGATGCGGACAAGTTCAGCTTTACCGTCACCGCCCCCGAGGGCACCCCGCTGCCCGATCCCGCAACCGTAACCGTGAGTAAGAAGGACGCGAAGGATGGCATCGCCGCCATCAAGTTCGGCGAGATCCACTACACGGCTGCCGGAACCTACAAGTACGAGATCCGCGAGAACGCGGGCAGCGCGGCCGGTATGACGTATGACGCGCATGTCGCAACCGCCGAAGTAACCGTGACTGATAACGGCAAGGGCGTCCTGATCGCCAACGTCACCAAGAAGGAAAGCGGCCGCTTTACCAACAAGTACCACACTGAGCTCAACTACACCGCGGCCGGCGGCCTCAAGCTCAGCAAGACTCTCTCCGGACGTCCCATGACCGAGGGTCAGTTCACCTTTACCGTGACCGCCGACGAGGCTTCGGCCAACGCGCTTGGCCTGCTGCCCGGAGCCAACAACTTCAAGTCCCCTGCGACGGCAGAGGCAACGGTCGGCCTGATTGACATCCTGGCTGGCCATGAGGTCAAGTTTACGCAGGCTGACGCCGGCAAGACCTTCACGTACACCGTAGCCGAGAAGAATGACGACAAGCCCGGTTATACCTACGACGACGCCGTGCGTACCGTGACGATCGCCGTCGCCGATGACGGTGCCGGTACGCTTACCGCCACGACGACCGTCTCCGGCGGTCCCGAGGGTACGCATACGACGGTCCACAAGAGCGGTGAGAACAAGGTCGAGAGTGCCCTGGTTCCGTTCCACAACAGCTACAGCGCTACGACCAATACGCCTGGTGGTACCGCTGCTCAGGTTGTCGCCACCAAGACCCTGACCGGTCGTCCGATGGCCGACGGCGAGTTCTGGTTCGGCATTGCCTATCAGGGCGAGCTTGTGGGCTACGAAAACCTCAAGCCCAATATCGGCGGGCATGTGAGCTTTGATGCGCTGCACTACGACACCGAGATGCTTGCCAATCTTGAGGCGGCTGGGCTTGCCCATCGTACCGACAAGGACGGTAAGCTCGCTTGGACCATTAACTACACGGCCTACGAAGATTTATTCGGGCTGCCGAATGGCGTTTCCGCTACAACGTGGAGCTTTGGCTTTAAGGTTATCGTTGTCGACAACGGTGACGGTACCCTGACGGCAACGGTCGACTACGGTGGCGTCGAGCCCTTGTTCGAGAACGTTTACGGCGCCGATGCCGTTGACGCCGCGCTCACCGGCGCCAAGAAGCTCCAGGCTGCCGAGGGCCTGGCCCCGGCCGACATCACGGGTAAGTTCACCTTTACCGTGACCGCCGACGAGGCTGGTGCCCCGATGCCCGAGCGCACGACCGCAACCAACGACGCGGCCGGCAACGTGGACTTTGGCAAGATCCACTTTACGCTCGAGGACCTCAACCGCGCTCTGGGCGTGACGGCCGATGCTTCTGACGACGCATCGAGCGATGCCGAGGCCAATGCCGACGAGGCCGAGGTTGACGCCGACGCTGCCGACACCGACGAGTCCAACGACGAGTCCGAGCCCGCAGCCCCCGCCGCTCCGCGCTCGCACACCTTTACCTACACGGTGACCGAGTCCGGTAGCGCCCCTGGCGTGACTAACGATGCCAACGCCACACGCAAGGTTTCCTACACCGTGACCGACGACGGCGCCGGACATCTGAGTGTCGTGCGCGAAGGCGATGACGGTGCTGCCTTCACGTTCACCAACACCTACAGCGTGACGCCTACTGATTTCGTGGTGACCGATCAGGTCAAGACGGTTAAGCGTCTGACCGGACGCGACCTTGCAGCCGGCGAGTTCACGTTTGATCTGCTCGAGGACGGCGTGGTTGTCGCCAGCGGCACCAACGACGCCAACGGCAACGTTGCACTAAGCCCGATTCGCTACGAGGCGCCCGGTACACACACGTACACGCTGCGCGAGGCTTGCCCCAACGCGCTCGGCCTGTACAAGGGCGTCACCTATGACGGCACGACCTACACCGTCGTGACCACCGTCTCCGACAACGGCGACGGTACGCTGACCGCGACGCACAAGCTCGAGGGAACCACCGAGTCGGCTGGCTTTACCAACAAGTATCACGCCATGCCTACCCAGGTCTCCATCGGTGCCATCAAGGTGCTCGAGGGACGCGAGCTCAAGAAGGACGAGTTTAGCTTTAAGCTCGTTGGTGAGGACGTCGAGTCCACCGTCACCAACGATGCCGACGGCAAGATTAACTTCGACAAGTTCGAGTACGACGAGCCCGGAACGTACGTCTACACCATCAGCGAGGTCAAGGGCGACGAGACCGGTATGACCTATGACAAGTCCGTCTTTACCGCGACCGTCAACGTGGTCGACGACGGCGAGGGCAACCTCAAGGCGAACGTCGCCTTTACCAAGGGCGACAAGAGCGTCGAGGGTATCGTGTTCAACAACACGTACAAGAAGCCCGAGACGCCCGTGTCGACGCCCGATCCCGGCACGCCCAAGACCGTGACGAACATCGTCAAGACGGTCAAGGGTTTCCTGCCCACCACGGGTGACCAGCAGGCCGCTGCACTGCTCATGGCATTCGTCATTGCCATGGCCGGCGTCGGAGCCTTGGTCTGGGGTATCCGTAAGCGCTAGGCACGCTGGCAGCGCCCGGGGCCAAAAGGCCCCGGGCCGCTGACGAAAAGCCAAAAATGTAGCCCCTCACCCCACCCCCAGCCGCCACGGAGGTATCTCCCTCCTCCGTGGCGGCACTTTTGTGCGTAGGCGAGAAGGGTTCGCCACGAAATCGGCCCATCTACTACGTTTAACTGCCTATCCCCGACCATGCCGAAAAGCGCTGAAACAAAACCGCAGGTAGAACGCTTGCGGTTTTGTTAAAAACGATGGTGTGATCGGGGGTATCGAACCAAACGTAGTAGATGGGCCGGTTTTGTGGCGGGTGCCGCCAGCTGATCCCTTGGGGACGGAGGAAAACGGATCATTTTGGTCCCGCGAGGCTTGCGGAGGCACTCGTGCGGGGCCGCCCGAACAAAACTATGCCGGTTTACGGGGCTGAATCACGAGTCCCCAACCATGCCGATATTCGTGAAAATAAAACCGCAGGTAGACGAGCCGTCATTTTGCAGAAAACGCGGGTATGGACGGGGGCCCTGAGTTTAGCCCCGTAAACCGGCATAGTTTTGAAATGGCATTAAATCGGTAGCAGCCATTTTGCTAAGCCGGAGCGGTCGGCAGTTGGGTAATTACCCTCGCAGGTAGGCGATGGCGATTTGGGTGCGGTTGCGCAGGCCCATTTTGGCCAGGATCGAGCTGATGTGGTTGCGCACCGTGCCTTCTCCCATATAAGCCGTGGCGGCAATCTCCTTGTTATCGAGACCGCGGGCGATGAGCTCTGCGACTTCGAACTCGCGGTCGGTCAGGCTGACAAAGGCCGCGGGCCGGCGGGTCGTGCCCGCTTCGACGCCCGTTCCGTCAAAATCGATGTCCTCGATCGCCTTGCCCTCGAGCACGCGTTTGCCGTCCATGACCTGCGCCAACGCTGGTGGAATGGCGGCGACATCAGTCTTGATCAGGTAGCCGCGGGCGCCCAGCTTGAGCGCCGACACAATGTACTCGTCATCCGAGAATGTCGTCAGAAACACCACCCGCGCCGCAGGGTCGTGCTCGAGGATCTCGCGTGCCGCCGATAGGCCGTCGCGTCCCGGCATCTGAATGTCGAGCAGCGCGATGTCGGGCGCGTGCTCGGCGTAGAGCGCGACCGCGTCGTCGCCGTTGGCGCCGGTGCCCACTACCTCGATCTGCGGCTGGGCACCCAGGATAATCTTGAGCGAATCGACCACCAGGCGGTCGTCGTCGACAACGATGAGCCTCATCGGCCCTCATCTCCTTGCTGTTTGGGAACGGTGGCAAACACGCGCCAGCCGCCGGCGCCGGCGCGCGGGCCGGCGGTGAAGGTGCCGCCAAGCGCCTCGATGCGCTCGCGCATGGAGGCGAGCCCCATGCCCTCCGCAGCGCCGCGGCTGCTTGCTTGGACCCCGCCCGCGCCATCGTCGGTAACGACAAGCTGGTAAAACGACGGATGTTCCATGCATCGTACGGTGACGGTCTGGGCGCAAGCGTGGCGCATGGTATTGGAGAGCGACTCGCGCAGGACCGCTGTAAAGCAGTTGGCGACATTTGCGGGCGCATGCTCGGCCAAAACTTCAAGCTCAATCTGCGGGCCGCCGTCCGAGCGCGCGCCTTCAACAATGCGTTCGAGCTGCACGGAAAGGTCGACGGCGTTGTCGTTGAGCGCGTGGACGCTGGTGCGCACAAGCTGGAGCGCCTCGTCAACCGTGCGTTTAACGTCGGCGAAATCGGCGGCGACGCCAGGCTCGTCGGCGTGGACCACGCGTAGGGCTTCGGCCTGCAGCGAGGCGCGCGTGAGCTGGTGCCCGACGTTATCGTGGATCTCGCGCGCGATGCGGGCGCGTTCGGCGAGCGTCGCGAGCTCGACTTCGTAGTCCTGACGGTCGGCAAGGTCGCGGTTGCGCGCTTCGAGCGCGAGGGCTCGTTCTTGCAGCTCGTCGCGGGTACGGCGCATGCGCTGTTGCTCGCGCTCCAGCTGGGCGGTACGTAGCGATAGCAAGGTGGCGGCAACCGAAAGGATGGCGGTCAGCAGGAGCGTTCGGGTGGTGAGCACGCCGCCACGAAGGTCCGCGACAAGCGCGCAGACAAACACGGCGCCAATCGCCAGCGCGGGCCAGATTCGTTCACGGCGAACGCGTCGCGCGATGTCATAGAAGGCAAGGGGTGCGAACGGCATAAATGACGGCACGAAGATGGCCGCGATGATGTAAGCGTAGCTCGCGGCCTCGCTTGTACGGCGCGTGCGTTCCCCCTGTGCGACCTCGGCCAGCGAGGTGGCAATAACGCCAAGGCAAAACGCCGCGACCAGGTGGGCGTCCACGGCAAGGCCCATGGCGGCCGCAATACAGCACGCCAGAACGATCGATTTGTCGAAAAGCCTGTTCATACGGGTATTGTACGCGAAGCCGCGCGTGGTGGAGGGACCGCCTGCGCAACTGTGACATTCCTCCCACGCGGCAAAGCGGCGTCGATCGCTCGCGCGAGCGGGGGTTTCGCCTCCGCCCCCTCGCACTCGTGACAAAGCTCACTGGCGCGCGCCGGCGGCTCCTGCGATGATGCAATCGTACCGGGCCGCAATCAACAGAAGGGCCGCCTCATGACAGACATCGTCCACGTCGAAAACCTCGTCAAGCGCTATGACGATCTTATCGCGCTCGACCACTTTAACCTGAGCATCGCCCCCGGCGAGATCTTTGGCCTGCTCGGCCCCAACGGCTCGGGTAAGACCACGTCCATCAACTGCATCCTGCAGCTGCTTGCCTACGACAAGGGCGCCATCGAGCTGTTTGGCGAGCCCATGACGCCCGCCCGCTACGACCTTAAGCGCCGCATTGGCGTGGTGCCGCAGCAGGTGGCGGTGTTCGACGAACTCACCGTGCGCGAGAACATCGACTATTTCTGCAGCCTCTACGTCAACGACCGCAAGCGCCGTCGCGCGCTGGTCGACGAGGCCATCGACTTTGTCGGGCTGGGCGACTTTACCAAGTTCCGCCCCGGCAAACTCTCGGGTGGCCTGGCGCGCCGCCTCAACATTGCCTGCGGCATCGCGCACAAGCCCGAGCTCATCTTTTTTGACGAGCCCACGGTGGCGGTCGACCCGCAGAGCCGCAACGCCATCCTGGAGGGCATCTGCCGCCTGCGCGACGAGGGCGCCACGGTGGTGTATACCAGCCATTGCATGGAGGAAGTCGAGCAGATTTGCAGCCGCATCATGATCATGGACGGCGGCCGCGTGCTGGCGCAGGGCACCAACGACGAACTCAAGCGCATGATTCAGATGGGCGAGCGCGTGACCGTCGAGGTCGGCGCCGTCGAGACCGCCACGGTTGAGCGCCTGCGCGCCCTCGAGCACGTGCTCAGTGTCGGGCTGTCCGGCGGCGAGCTCGTCTGCACCTGCGAAGCGAGCCCGCACAATCTGGTCGACATCCTCGATACGCTGCGCGCCGCCGACGTGGCGCTCGGCCGAGTGTGGAGCGAGCCGCCGACCCTCAACGACGTGTTCCTCGAGATCACCGGCCGCGAGCTGCGCGACTAGGGGACAGCCATGTTCAACACCATTATCATTACGGTCAAGACGCTGCTGCGCCGGCCGAGCACGTGGGTTTGGGGCGCGATCTTTCCCGTCGCGCTTTCCACGATGTTCATGTTTATGTTTGCGAACCTCAGCTCCGACGGCACGGTCGACCCGGTGCCGGTGGCCGTTGTCGCTGACGAAGCCTGGGACGCCTCGACCTTTAAGGATGTGGCGACGTCGCTTGCCAAGGAGGGCGACGACCAGCTGCTCGAGATCCACGAGTGCGACGATGCAGCCGACGCGAACCGTGCGCTTAAGGCCGGCGAGGTCGCGGGCATCTATACGGTCGACGACGCGGGCACGCCCAAACTCACGTTGCTTTCGAGCTATGACAGCTCTCGTGCGTCGTCGGTGCTCACCGACCGCAGCATCCTTGAGACGGTGGCGAGCTCGTATACGCAAAATGCCGAGCTCATGTCCCAGATTGTCCAGGACAACCCGGCGGCGCTCGCCGACCCCGAGGCGGTTGCGCGCGCCCTGTCGCTCGAGGGCGACACCCGCCGCGTAAGCCTGACGCGCGCTACGCCCGATGGCACGGTCATCTACTATTACGCGCTTTTTGGCCTGGTCGCGATGATGTCTGCCGAGTTTGCCGCCTTGAGCGTCGTCGATTTGCAACCCAATCTGTCCGGCCTTGGCGCACGCCGCTGCGCGGGCGGCCTTTCCAAGACGGCGTCGCTGGCCGGCATTTTTGTCGGCTCGTGGCTGGTCTCCTTCGCCTCGATGACGATCACGATCGGCTACGTGCGCCTGGTCGTGGGCGTCGACTTTGGCGGGCGCGAGGGACTGTGTTTGGTGGGCGGCGCCGCTTCCGCGCTTGCCGCCACGGGCTTGGGGCTCTTTGTGGGCATGCTTCCCGTTAAGGGCGGCAAGGCGTCCAAGTCGGGCATCCTCACGGGCTTTGCTACCACGTGCGCCCTGTTCGCCGGCCTCTACGGCGAGCCGGCGATGGCGCTTGCCGACGACGTCGCCCGCGCCTGCCCGGCCGAGTGCTGGTTCAACCCTGTCAAGCTCATCTGCGACATGTTCAACTGCCTGTATTTCTTTGAGGACCTGGGCCCCTTTGCCGTTCGCGCCGGCGCGCTGGTCCTTATGGCGCTGCTGTTCGTTGCCGCCGCCACGCTGATCTTTGGAAGGAGCCGCTATGAGCACCTTTAAGACTGCGCTTCGCATGGCGTTCGCGCACCCGTTCTACCTGCTCATCTATACGGTGTTCATCTCGCTCATGGGCGTATTCATCGCGGCCTCGGTGAGCTGGAACTCGTCGCAGCTCACCGAGTACAAGCCCTACGACGCCAACGTGATCGTGGTCGACCGCGACAATAGCGACCTTTCTCGTGCGCTTACCAAGCATCTGGGGTCGCGTTTTGAGCTGGTCACGGGCATCGGCGACGATACGTACGATCTTGCGGACGCGCTCTCCAAGAGCAATAGCGCCAAGGGCAGCGCCGACTGCGTGTTCTTTATCCCGGAGGGGTTTGAGGGCGACCTTGTTGCAGCCGCCCGCGTGGGGGAGTCCCTGCCCAAGCTCGATGTGACCTGCGGTGCCGGCACCATGGCGGCGGCGCTTTCGTCTGCCGAGGCCTCGCGCTGGATCTCGCTCGCGGGCGCTGCGGCGGCCCTAGAGCCTGCCGCCTCTAACGGCAGCGTCGCCAAGGCCGCCGAGCATGCCGCCGCAAAGCGCGCGGAGGTCGAGATTGAGCAGGTCAAGGTCGACTCGACTGCCGCCGCCACACTCGAGTCGTACTTCAACTTTGGCGCGTACGCGATCATCTCGTCGGTCATCGTGTCGGTGGGATTGGTGTTCTCGGGCATGAACGAGCCCGAGCGCGTGCGCCGCATGGAGGCCGGCCCGGTCTCCGAGCGCCAGCGTTCGCTCGCCGTGTTCGCGGCTGCCGCTGTAATCACCGTCTGCATCTGGTTTGTGTCGAGCATGATGGGCGTCGTGGGCTTTGCCGGTGCGGTTGCCGAGGTCGGCGCGGGCCGTGTGTGTCTGGCGCTGGCGGCGACGTTTGCCCTGGCGTGCACGCCTCTGGCCGTTGGCTTTGCGCTGTCGAGCCTGGGCGCGCGCGAGGAGCTGCTCAACGGTGTGGGCAACCTGCTTGGCATGCTCATGACATTTTTGGGCGGCGCTTGGATGCCGCTGTCGCTGATGGGTTCGGCCGTGCAGACGGTGGCGCACTTTGTGCCGACGTATTGGGTGAACGACGCGATCGGCAAGGCGCTCGCTTCGGACCTGACGTCTGCCGTGCTGGGGGACATCGCCTGCGACCTGGGCGTCACGGCACTCTTTGCCGTGGCCATCGCCGCCGTAGGTCTCGCCCTCGCACGTACCAAATCCCGCGCCTAGCCACCTAGTCGTTTAAGAACGTCCCCAATGACTAGTCTGAAATAAATCCCGGGCCTCGCTCCAAAATAGTTCGCCAAGGTTTACTATTACGCTCATAAAGTAGTACGAGGCTAACAATGGGGGATACCATGGCAACGCAGGAAGCCTATGTCCAGGTTAAGGATCTCAAAAAGCACTACGGCGATGGGGATGCACGCCTGACGGTGCTCAACGGCATCAACACGTCCATCAACCGCGGAGAGATCTGCGTCATGCTGGGGCCTTCGGGTTCGGGCAAGTCCACGTTTCTTAACCTGATCGGCGGTCTGGAGGATGCCGACGCCGGCTCTATTCTGGTGGACGGCTGCGACCTCACCGCGCTCAACGCCGGCGACCTGGGCGAGTATCGCCGCCGCGAGCTGGGCTTCGTCTTCCAGTTCTACAATCTGGTGCCCGACCTCACCATCAAGGAGAACATCGAGGTCACGGCGCACCTGTCCAAAAACCCGCTCAATGTCGACGACCTGCTGCGTTCGCTGGGCCTCTACGAGCACCGCAACAAGTTCCCGCGCCAAGTTTCGGGCGGCCAGCAGCAGCGCTGTGCCATCGGCCGCGCGCTCGTCAAAAACCCAGGTCTGCTGCTGTGCGACGAGCCTACGGGCGCGCTCGACTATAAGACGTCCAAGGAAATCCTGCAGCTCATGGAGGATGTCAATCACGAGTACGGCTGCACCATCATCATCGTCACGCACAACGCCGCCATCGCGCGCATGGCCAATCGCGTGCTGCGCCTGCGCGACGGGCGCATCGTCGAGGATGAGCTCAACGAGTCGCCCGTCGCGGCCGCCGAGCTCGATTGGTAGGCGGCGCCATGACACCTCTCACAAAACGTCTCCCACGCGAGTTGCGCCGCAATATCGGCAAGTACCTGGGCATCTTTTTGCTTATGTGCGGAAGCATCGCCCTTACCTCGGGCTTTTTGCTCGCGGCCCACTCCATCGGTTGCCTTATCGACGACATGCGCGATGCGTACACGATTGAGGACGGCCGCGTGACCACCTCCTTCGAGGCCACCAAAGACCAGCTCAAGGCAGCCGAGGACGCGGCCGACGACGTCGGCGGCGTCACGCTCTACAAGAATTTCTCCATCGACGCCATCATCAAAAAGGCGTCCGGCGACGACGGCACCAAGCGCACGCTGCGCACCTATGCGCACCGCACCAAGGTCGATATCGCGTCCTACTGTGAGGGCAGGCAGCCCAAGACGGACGATGAGGCGGCAATCGACCGCGTCTTCGCCACCAACAACGACCTCGCCGTGGGCGATAAGGTCGAGCTCGAGGGCCGCACCTACACCATCTGCGGCATCATGACCCAGCCCGATAGCCAAGCGCTGTTCCTCAACAATTCGGACTTTACGGTGAACACCATCACCTATGGCGTGGCCGAGGTCACCGACGCCGGCTTTGCCGCGCTTGAGGACGCCGGCGGCGCACCCGCCTACACCTACTCCTTCACCTTTGCCGATCGCGATCTCTCCACCGCGGACCGCACCGATGCGGAGCAGGATATGGTCGAGGCACTGACCGAAGCCGATGCGCGCGTGGACGATCTGATCGATGCCGATTCCAACCAGGGCATTGGATATGCGCGCGACGACGTGGACGGCGACTCCATGATGTGGATGACGCTGCTCGACATCATCATCGTGATCATGGCGTTTGTCTTTGTGGTCCTTACCGACGCCACCATCGAGGAGGAGAGCGCCATCATCGGCACGCTGCTCGCCAGCGGCTATCGTCGACGCGAGATCGTCCTGCACTACCTGGCACTTCCCGCCATCGTGGGCGTGGTCGCGGCGTTTTTGGGCACTGCGCTCGGCGTTGTGTTCTTTACCGAGCCCATGCGCAGCCTCTATTACGGTTCGTACAGTCTGCCGCCTTTCCAAGTGTACTGGAGCTGGGAGATCTTTGTGAAGTGCGCCGTGGTTCCCGCCGTCGCGCTCATTCTCATCACGCTGGTGGGTTTGCTTCGCAAAATGGGCAAGACGCCGTTGCAGTTCCTTCGTCACGAGGCGAGCGGCAAATCGGGCACCAAGCGCGGCTTGCAGCTGCCGGAGCGCATGGGTTTTGTTTCCCGCTTCCGCCTGCGTATCTTCCTGCGCAACCTGGGCAACTTCGCCACGCTCTTCGTGGGCATTGCGTTTGCCTCGCTGCTGCTGCTCTTTGGCCTGGCGATTCTGCCCACGATGACACACTACGCGGACAACCTCGAGACGAGCCTGGTCGCCGAGCACCAGTACACGCTCAAGGCGCCGGTGGAGCTCGAGGGTACCGCCGAGGAGCGCGAGCAGTGGTCGGCAATCGAGCGCTTGCAGTCGGTTGACGGCGCGCTGCTTTCCGCCGCCCAGGATGCCGATGACGAGCTTGATGACGCGGCCGATGCGGCGCAGGCGGCGAGCGATGCCGCGACCGCATCTCCGTCTGCCGAGAGCCTGACCGCAGCGCAGGATGCGCTTGCCAAGGTCCAGGACAAGAAGGATGCGCTTTATGCGCGCCTCGATGACCTTGCCGATGCCCTCGGCTGCAACCGCGACGAGGCTATCGACCTGATTGACAAGGCCTCCAAGATTGACACTGACAACGACGATATCCACCCGGTCAATACGACTGACAACGGCGCGGGCACAATCGCACAGGCCGAGAAATACGCCGTTTACCAGCTGCAATACGACCGCGGCGATGGAAATGGCGAGGAGACGATTTCCGTCTACGGCATTTCATCCGATTCGCGCTATTGGAAAGACCTCAACGTCAGCGATGGGCGCGTCGTCTTTGGCGGCGGTCTGCTCGATAAGTTTGGCTGGAGCGAGGGTCAGAAGGTCACGCTCAGCGACAAGTACGAGGGCGAGCATTATTCCCTTGAGTATGCGGGCAAGGACTGTGCCTGGGGCTCCAAGTCGGACATGAATGTCTATATGAGTATCGACGACTTTAATGAGCTGTTCGACAACGACGCCGCCTACTTTAACGGCTATGTGAGCGACGAGAAGCTCGACTTCGATGCTCGTTACTTTGCCGGCGACACCACGCCCGACGACATGCGCGCCGTGGGCGATCAGTTCATCGGCATGATGAGCAAAATGATCGGAATGATGATCGGGCTTGCTGTGTTTATCTTCCTGCTGTTTATGTACCTGCTGACCAAGGCCGTGATCGACCATAGCGCCCGTTCGATCAGCTACATGAAGGTCTTTGGCTATCGCGATAGCGAGATCTCGCATCTGTACATCCGCTCAATCACGCTGTGCGTGGCGGCGTCGCTCGTGCTGAGCCTGCCGGTCATCATTGGCTCGCTCACGGCCATCTTCCGCGCCATGTTGCTCGCCTACAACGGCAATATCGAGATCTATGTGCCCTGGTGGTCCATGGCGGCGTGCGTGGGCATTGGCTTTGCGACCTACCTGGTCGTGGCGCTGCTACACACGCGCTCTATCAAGCGCGTCCGCCTGGCCGAGGCCCTCAAGGTGCAGGAGTAGTCATCGGGGACAGTCTTTGCCAATTCGCCGGCTCGCCGGCCGGGCTGGCAAGGACTGTCCCCAGCTGCCGGCAGAAAGGGAACGTCCCTAACTGCCGGGTGGCGAAAGAGTGTCCCTTGCGGCTAGTCATTTAAGAACGTCCCCAACGACTAGGTTTCGCGCTTGACTTCGACCCTACTTCAACGGGTACCATCCTCTATGTCTGTAACGCCATATAGACCGAGGGGATATATCTATGACCGCAACTGCACCCGCAGCACCCGCTAAGGTGTACTTCACCAACCTGCGCACGCATGCTCGCGAGAGCCAGCTCGACAAACTCAAGCGCCTCATCCGTCACGCCGGTATCGAGCAGATCGACTTTGAGAACAAGTTCGTCGCCATCAAGATTCACTTTGGCGAGCTAGGCAACCTGAGCTTTTTGCGCCCCAACTACGCCCGCGCCGTCGCGGATGTCGTGAAGGAGCTGGGCGGCAAGCCCTTCCTCACCGACTGCAATACGCTCTATGTCGGTAGCCGCAAAAACGCGCTCGAGCACATCGACACCGCCTACCAGAACGGCTTTACCCCGTATGCCACGGGTTGCCAGATCATCATCGCCGACGGTCTCAAGGGCACCGACGAGGCGCTCGTCCCGGTCGAGGGCGGCGAGTACGTGCACGAGGCCAAGATCGGCCAGGCACTCATGGATGCCGATATCGTGATCAGCCTCACCCACTTTAAGGGCCATGAGCAGGCCGGTTTTGGCGGCGCCATGAAGAACCTGGGTATGGGTGGCGGCAGCCGTGCCGGCAAGATGGAACAGCACGCCGCCGGCAAGCCGAACGTCGCGACCGAGCACTGCGTTGGCTGCCATGCCTGCGAAAAGATCTGCGCGCACAACGCTATCTCGTTCGACGACACCCGCGAGCGCGAGCTTGCCAACGGCAACACCCGCACGGTGCACGTGGCTGCCATCGACCACGATCGCTGCGTGGGCTGCGGACGCTGCATTGCGGCATGCAACCAGGACTGCATCAAGCCCGGCTATGAGGCCGCGGCCGACGTGCTCAACTGTAAGATCGCCGAGTACACCAAGGCCGTCGTCGACGGCCGCCCGAGCTTCCATATCTCGCTTGCCATGGATATCAGCCCCAACTGCGATTGCCATCCCGAAAACGACACGCCTATCGTCAACGATATCGGCATGTTTGCGAGCTTCGACCCGGTCGCCATCGACCAGGCTTGCGCCGACGCCGTCATGGCATCCGAGCCGCTGCCCAACACCGAGCTCACCGATAGCGCCGCTAAGATGGAGCACAATCACGAGCACCTGGAGGGCGAGCAGGCGCGTGACCCCTTCTGCATCACGCATCCCGACACCGACTGGCGCGCGTGCATCGCGCACGCCGAAAAGATTGGCCTGGGCACGAGCGAGTATGAGCTCATCGAGGTCCAATAGCACTTTGCTATTGGACAAAACAAGCGTTTTTTTAGCGTAACGTAAGCAAAAACCGCCTTCGAGCACAGGGCTCGCAGGCGGTTTTTCGGAAGTATGCGGCAAATTTCGAGACCGCCGAGCACACGACGTTTTTTAGCAACAAAACCCAAGATAAATTGTTGGTAAAACTGCGGTCTGGCCGGCAGTTCCAGATTTTGCCGCATACTTCCGAAAATAAGGGGTCAGATAAAGCCTCAGACGTTGCTTTTTGCCTAAAAATTCTTGTCGAGGAAGTTATCGACCGTGTTCCAGTAGAGCTCGGGGTCAACTTGCGCACTCTTGGCGTGGGTGGCGCCATGGATGGTGAGCTTTTGCTTGACCTTGCTGGCGCACGCCTCGTAGTTTTGGTCGAGCATACTGTACGGCACAAAGGTGTCCTGGTCGCCGTGGATAAACAGCATGGGAACCGTCGCGTGTTTGAGTTGCTCCACACTGCTCGCCTTATGAAAGTCGTAGCCCGCGCGCACGTTGCACACCAAGTTTGCTACATCGAGCAAGGGAAAGCTGGGCAGGCCGAACACATCCTTGAGCTGCAGGGAAAACTCGTCCCAAACGCTCGTATAACCGCAGTCCTCGATAATGCATTTCACGTTTGCGGGCAGAGATTCCCCCGCGACGTTCATGGCGGTCGCCGCACCCATCGACTCGCCAAAGACCAGGATGCGCGCCTCGGGGTCAGCCTGAACGATTCGCTCGATCCATGCGACGATGTCGAGGCGCTCGGGCCAGCCCATGCCGATATAGTCGCCGCCGGAGCGCTCGTGGGCGCGGGCGGCGGGTGCGAGTACGTTCATGCCGCGGTCGTGGAATCGTTTGGCGTATCGGGCCATACCGATGGGCTCGTTGGTATATCCATGCAGGCAGACGGCGTAGTCGTGCGTGCTCTCCGGTGCAGCAAAATACCGAGCGGCGAGCTCGGTTCCGTCATCTGCGGTGAGGCTGCTGCTCTCGCGGTTCTCTTTAAACCACGCCCGCGCCTCGGTTTCCTCGGCATCCGGCTGCTCACCTTTTTTGTCGGCCTTACCATCCTGCATCATCTTCATGGTGTAGGGCGCTTGGGGGTTCAGGGCAAAGTCAAACAAAAAGTTGCCGGCAAATCCGAGCAACGTGACAACGAGCGCCAGCGCAACAACGACGGTTATCTTAAGCTTTCGATGGGGGTGTGCGCTTTGAGGCATTTACGGTTCTCCTTAAAGATGTTAATACATCAACATTTAAAACAAGCGCATTATGGATGTTCGACGTTGATGCGTCAACAAGCAAAGAATGGGTAAACAAAGGGCCACATATGGTGCAAATTTCGCACGTACCCAGACGCTTTGATATAGTGTTGAGAACTATTTACATTGGAGGATGTAACCGGCATGTCCGATTCGAGCGACAGTTCCAAGCCGCGACCTGGGGCCGCGGCCGTTCCGCACTACACGGTGGGCGAGGAGATCATGAACTCCGTCACCCATGGTGTCGGTTGCCTGCTGGGCATCGCAGGCCTTGTGCTCCTGATCGTATTTGCCGCTCTTCGCGGTGGCGGTCCGGCGCATATGGCCGCGGCAATCGTCTACGGCGCCAGCATTATTCTCGAATACCTTGCCTCCACGCTCTACCATGCGATTCAGCCCGCTGGCGCCAAGCGTGTGTTTCGCATCATCGACCACAGCTGCATCTACCTGCTCATAGCTGGCAGCTATACGCCGTTTTGCCTCATCACGCTGGCAAACGACGGTGGCCCCGTGCTGTTTTTTGCCGTATGGGCCATCGCCATTATCGGCATCGCCCTCGAGTGCTTCCTGCGCGAGCGTCAGCCGCATTGGGTAAGCGGCCTGGTCTATCTGCTGATGGGCTGGCTCGTCGTCTTTAAGCTGCCCGAGCTCGTGTCGCTGCTCAACCCCGTGGCACTTGCCCTGCTCGCCGTCGGCGGCGTGTGCTACACCGTGGGCGTGCCGTTCTATATCGCCAAAAATGTGCGCTACCTGCATAGTGTATTTCACTTGTGGGTACTTGCCGGCAGCATCTTCCAGTTCATGGCGGTGATCCTCTTCGTAATCTAGCGACCGTGCCCGTGCGCCCGCAGTTCCTTTTGGGCGACCGGCGCAATTGCCGTATCCGCCATCAACGTTTTAACCTGACGTCCCGAATCTTGGAGGTTCGAGAAACTCCCGATGGACATAACCATCTCCCTTATCACCACCCTTGTTTTGACCCTCATCAATGGCTACTTCTCTATGTCCGAGATGGCGCTCACCACGGCCAAGCGCGCCGTGCTGGAGCACGAGGCCGAGGAGGGCGATAAGCGCGCCGAGCGCGCCATTAAGCTGGCCGCCGATTCCGACGAGCTGCTCGCCACCATCCAGGTTGCCATCACGCTCGTGGGCTTTGCCTCGTCCGCCGTCGCCTCGACGAGCCTGTCTGACCCGCTCGCCACGTGGCTCATGAGCTTTGGCATCGCGCCACTCTCCGCTATCGCGCGCGGCCTGGCGCCGGTCATCATCACCGTCGCGGTCGCCTTCGTGTCCATCGTGATTGGCGAGCTCGTGCCCAAGCGTATTGGCCTGGCAAATGCCGAGGGCGTGTCCAAGCAGGTTGTGGGCCCGCTGTCGTTTTTCCAAAAGATCGCCCGTCCGCTCGTGTGGTTGACCGGCGCCTGCTCCGACGGCTTGGCCCGCATCCTGCGCATCAAGAGCGCCGACGACCGCCAGAATGTCTCGGAGGAAGAGATCAAGTACATGGTCTCGGAGCAGGATGACCTGCTCGACGAGGAAAAGCGCATGATCCACGAGATCTTCGACCTGGGCGACACCGTTGCCCGCGAGGTCATGGTGCCGCGTGTGGACACCACCATGTGCGGGGACGACGAGACGGTCGCCGACGTGCTGTCCACCATGCGCCAGACCGGCTTTAGCCGCATCCCCGTCTATCACGAGGACCCCGACAGCGTGGCGGGTATCGCGCACATCAAGGACCTGATTCAGCCCTCGCTCGATGACAAGGGCAATCAGCTCATCGCCGGCTTTTTGCGCGACGCCACCTTTGTGCCCGACACAAAGGACATCCTGCCGCTGCTGTCCGAGATGCAGACCTCGCATGACCAGATCGTAGTGGTCGTGGACGAGTACGGCGGCACGGCCGGCATTATCACCATCGAGGACATCGTCGAGGAGATCGTCGGCGAGATCGAGGATGAATTCGACCCCGACAACAAGTACCTCACGCGCCTTTCGCGCCGCGAGTGGCTCGTCGATGGGCGTTTTTCGTGCGATGACGCGATTGAGCTTGGTTGGCCGCTCGAGGAAAGCGATGATTATGAGACCATCGCCGGCTGGATTTTGGAGCTTTGCGACTCGGTGCCCGATATTGGAGAGGTGTTTGAGGTTGCGGGGTACAAGTTTAAAGTGCAGTCGATGCGTGGCCAGCGCATCTCGCTCATTCGCGTGATCGCTCCGGCCGAAACCAATAGGAAGGATTCCGAGCTTTCGGCAGACAAGCCGGCGACGTCGGGTGCAGGTTCTGCGGACCCGCACGACGGCGACGAGTAGGGCAAGGAAGAGTAGGGGAGAGTTATGGCAGGCCTGTTCAACATCCTTAAGGTCACCGTCAGCAAGGACAAGATCTGCGCGCATGTGCTGGTGAACCCCGGCATGCCGCTGATGACCTCGGAGGATATCGAGGCCACGGCGCGCGTGTACTACTTGGTGCCCGCGATTGCCAAGCACCTGTGCCTAGGCGATTCCGGCCGCGAGTTCCAGGACTGCATGGGCCAGACCGAGCTTTGCCACCTGCTGGAGCATGTGACGGTCGAGCTCATGAACGAGACCGGTCTCGCTGGCAGCATTTCATGCGGCCGCACCCGCGTAAGCGAGCACGACGAGCGCGTCTTTGAGGTCGAGCTTTCGTGTCCAGATGATGCGCTGGCCATTGGCGCGCTGTCTTCCGCCACCTTTATGATGGACTGGGCTTATCTACACGCCGACCAGCCCACTCCCGATGTGGACGGTACGGTCGCGGGCCTGCGCAACCTGGTGCTGGGCATGCGCGCCGAGGCTGAGGGCAAAGATCCGCACGAGGCCGTCGCCGCCGCGAACGCCGAAGATGCAACCGAGGGCGAGCCTCCTGTCGATGCTACTGTTGAGCCCGTCGTCGAGACAGCTGCTGAGGAGGCTGTCGAATCCGAGCCCGTAGAGCCTCAGGGCGTCCCGAGCTTTGACGATGAGCCGCAGGAGGCAATCGATACCGAGGGCGCGACCGCCGAGAGCCACGAGGCCCCCGCTGCCGTCTACGGTGGCGCGGCGACGGTTCCGGCAGGACCCGCACACGAAGGTACGCTTCCGCTCGTTGATGGCGCCGGTGAGGACCCGGCCGCCACGGTGGCTATGCCCGCTCTGCCGCAGGAGTAGGCTCGCTCACTATTACCATCATGTACCAGCGCCTTTACCGTACGCAGATGAGCATGACGGCAAGCGCTGTGCTGCGGGTATAATGGACAGCATTCAAACGGTGGGCGCCAAGGTGCCCGCAGGAGAGGAATGATCATGGGTAAGACTTTCAACTTCGTCTCGGGGGCGCTCTTCGGCGCCGCCGCCGGTGCCATCATCGGCATTGCTTTGGCCCCGCGCTCGGGTGCTGAGACCCGCGCCATGGCTGCCGATATCGCTAACGACGCCTGGGATAACATGCGCGACACGTACGAGCATGGTGCCGAGGAGGCCCGCGCCGCTGTCAGCGATTTCGGTCCGATGGTCGATGCCAAGACCGATGACCTGCGCGCCAAGGTCGACCTGGCCCGTGAGCGCATGGACCAGCTGCGCGAGCAGCTCAACGACGCCATCTCGGGCGGCAACGTGACGCCCGCCGCCGACGTCGTGGTCGAGAACGCCGTCGAGGCCGACACTGAGGCCGCGGAGCCTTCGACCGAGGCATAATGCGCGCGGCGGATTTTGTCGGCGCGAAGATCTATCGTAAGCCCGCAGAGGACAAGCGCACTAAAAAGGATGGTACGCCGCGCAGCCCTAAAAAGCTCGGGAAGATTCACTTTCCAGTCTTTACACCGGGCGGCACGCGCGTGGTGGGCTTTATGGTCCGTCAGTCCGATATCGCGGGCATGATCGAGCGCCCCGACCGATTTGTGGCGCTCGATGCCATCGGTGTCTACGAGGGTGCCATTGCAGTTGACGACGTCAAGGGCACCTACGATGCCGCCGCTGCCAAGCGCCTCGATATCAACCTAGACGATTGCATCATCTGGGTTGGCATGGACGTGCGCACGGAGTCGGGCGACGTTGTAGGCTATTGCTCGGACGTCGAGTTTAAGCCGCGTTCGGGCATCGTCCAGGCGTTTTATGTAACCGCCGGTGCCGCGTCGAGCGTACTGGTGGGTGACACGCAAATGCCGCCGACGATGCTGCGCGGTTATGCGGACGGCGCGATGATCGTTTCGGACGAGGTCAGGTCGCTCGGGTATTCGGGCGGCGCTGCCGCAAAGGCTGCCGAAGCAAGTGTCGTGGTGGGCGACAAGGTCAAGAAGGGCGCCAAAGTGCTCGATGACAAGGGTTCGGTCGCGGTGGACAAGGGCAGCCGAGCGCTGGGCAAGCAGCTTGGCAAGACGCGCGGTATGTTCAAGGCCTTTAAGGACGAATACCAAAAGGCGAGCGGAGGCTCGTCAAAAGCTACAAAATAGCGACGTACCAAATGATGGGAGGCAAGCCGGAGACCTGTTGCTCCGGCTTGCTGTGTTTATGGGGGAGGGCACATGCGCCAAAACGGATCCAACTTAAACGGGCGTTCGGGTGCGCGTCCGACGGCGCGCCGCGACCTGGGGCAGCTGCCCAGCGGTCAGCGCAAGCGTCACCGTAAGCCCGGCGCGATGTATCTCAACCATAGCCGCGGCTTTAGCGACCGCAGTGCGCGCATCGGCAACAGCCGTACGCCCCGTCGTTCGTCTCGCCTGCCCTACGCGCTCATCGCCGTGGGTTGCGCGCTCGTGCTGTTTATCGCTGCCGTCGTGGGCTACGTCAACCGCAGTGTGGACGTGGAGCTCAACGGCCAGAAGACCGCGGTGCGTGTGGGCTCTACGCTGCAGAATCTCATCGACGACCAGGAGTTGACTGACACCTACGACGCAGGCGACCTGCTGGCCGTCGATGACAGCGTGCTCAAGCGCCATGGGGGCGAAAAGCTGTCGGTGAAGGTCGACGGCAAGCGCGTGAAGCAGGGCAAATGGGATAGCCGCGAACTCGAGGGCGGCGAGAAGGTGACGGTCAAGGATGGCCGTAACACTTACGAGAAGCACGAGGTTCAGGCTACGGTTATCGAGCCCAAGCTCAAGGTCGAGGGCACGGGCGCTATCGAGTATGTGCAGACATGGGGTGTCCAGGGCCGATCCGAGGTGTGGGTTGGTGAGCAGTCAGGCAAGACGCAAGACCGCGGCGAGGTTGTGCCCGCCACCGATTGCGTTGTTGCGTGCGCCAGCGTGGCGCCCAAGGGCAACAAAAAGTACGTGGCACTGACGTTTGACGAGGGTCCGAGCGGCGCCACCAAACAGATCTTGCAGGTGCTCAAGGAAAAGGGCGTCACCGCGACGTTCTTCCTTTCGGGCGATGCGGCCGAGGCCTCGCCTGCCACGGCCAAGGCGATTGTCGACGCCGGGTGCGAGATCGGATCCAACAGCTACAGCGACGATTCGCTCAAGGGTCAGGACCGTGAGGCGGTACGCGAACAGATCACGAAAGGCACCGATGCGATTAAGTCGGCGACCGGCGTGAAGACGATGCTGCTGCGTGCTCCCTACGCTGCCTTTGACGAGCAAAACTGGATTGATGCGATGGACCTGGTCTCCGCCGTGGTCTCGTGGAATATTGACTCGGGCGACTGGCTGCTCAACGGTGCCGACGAGCAGGTCTCGACGGTGCTCGATTCGGTGACGCCGGGCAATATCGTGCTGCTCACCGATAGAGACGAATGCGCCGGGCAGACGCTCGAGGCGCTGCCGCAGATTATCGACGGCCTCATTGCCGACGGCTACAAGATCGTGACGCTGAGCGACTTGGTTAAGACAGATACGTCGCTGAGCAAAAAACTCGCCTCGTTGACGAAAGCTTCCATGCCCAAGAATGCCGTGTTTCCCCAACTCTCCGAGGACGACGATACCACGGAGTAGTCATTGGGGGTGCGATGTGGCACTTGGGACGTTCCTTTTCTGCCGGCAGTTTGGGACAGCCCTTTCGGCCGCTCGCAAAGAGCGCCCTGTCGACGAGCCGTTGAAGAGCGTCCCTAAAGACCATGTCACGGATGCGTCAGTGTTTGGTATGCCTGCGATGTTTGGAGCATAAATTTGGCGCCAGGGCGCGATGCTGATGCTATAGTTACTGCGGATAACAAGGGTCAAGAGAAAGGTTGCAGGTGAAATCCAAACCTCGACCATACAGTCGATGACCCCATGCAGGTGCTTCTTGCGCATGCACGGGGTGTGAGCGCCGAGCGGCGTGCCGCCCGCGCATGCGTATACATATCTAAAAGTCCACGGATGGCATGTCGGCATGGCCGCAGTCCGAAGGGATAATGATGGGGAGCACCAGTGAATTATCTGAGTGAGATGCTCAAATTGCCGGTCTTGGACGTCGATGGCGAAAAGCTCGGCGTGGTGAACGATTTTGGCATTGCTACCGGCGAAGTTTTTCCGCACGTGACGTCGCTTGCATTTCGCGGTCCCGGCAAGACGCCGTTTATGATTAGTTGGCGTAAATGGGTCGACCGTATCGACGAGACGGGCGTGTACCTTAAGACGTCTGCTACCGAAATCCGTTTTTCGTACCTGCAGCCGACCGAGCTTCTGCTTGCGCGCGACGTGCTCAACAAGCAGATCGTCGACACGCAAGGTATGAAGGTCGTGCGCGTAAACGATATCAAGTTTTCCATGTCGGGCGAAAACCAGCTGCGTCTGCTCGGTGCCGAGGTGGGCGCTCGCGGCCTGCTGCGAGCGATCAGCCCTGCCCTTGAACATGTCGCCGAGAGCTTTATGAAGCACTTGGGCAAGCCGCTCGGCGAGGATATCATTGCCTGGTCCTACATGGACCTGCTCGACCGCTCGACCAAGAACATCCAGCTTTCGGTATCGCACAAGACGCTCGGTGAGCTGCACCCTGCCGACATCGCCGATATTATCGAGCAGCTCGATCCGCGCCTTCGTGCACAGGTGTTTGCCCAGCTCGATACCGCCCAAGCAGCCGAGGCTATCTCGGAGTTCGATGACGACGAGCTTATGACCGAGATGCTCGAGGGTCTGTCCGACACGGATGCATCCTCGATGTTGGCCATGATGGACCCGGACGACGCTGCCGACCTGATCGATGAGCTCGATTACGAGAAGGCCGAGAAGCTTCTGCGCCTGATGGGCGTTAAAGAGGAGAAGGCAATTCGTAACCTGTTGGGTTACGAGGACAACACCGCCGGTCGTATCATGACCTCGGAGTTTGTTTCCCTACCCGCCACGGCGACGGTCGGGGATGCCATCGAGGCGATTCGCAAGCTCGACGAGGACTTTGAGAGCGTTTACTACGTCTATACCGAAGACCCGAGCGGCATGCTGACCGGCGTGCTCTCACTGCGTACGTTGATCGTAGCCGACCACGATGCCACGTTGGGCCAGCTGGCGTATCGCGATCTGGTCTATGTGTCTCCCGACGAGGACCAGGAAGACGTGACGGACGAGATGACCAAGTACGACTTGGTTGCCATCCCCGTCTGCGACGAGAACCGTCATATCCTGGGCATCGTGACCTTCGACGACGCCATGGACGTTATCGCCGAGGAGCATCAGGAAGACCTGCAGATCGCCGGCGTCGGCTCGGGCGATAGCGCGTCCGACGACTCGACGAATGTGCTCAGCTGGTTTGTGCATCGCCAGTACTGGGTTGTCGTGTGGGGCATAGCCTCGTGCATCATGGCAACGGTGCTGGGAACGGCGCTGGGCTCCGCGCACCTGGTAGTGTTCCCCATGTGCGCCATGCCGCTCGTGCTGCTGGCTGCCTCGCGCATGGTGTCGTTCGTCAAGAATTACTTCCTCGAATACGACGGGCACGACGATGAGCCTAAGCCATATCTGGGTTTCTTCTTCCAGAGCACGGGCATGGGCCTGATTCTGTCGCTCGTGACCTACCTGTGCGCCCAGTTGGTGCGCACCGCTGCGTTTCCCGACGCGCCCATGTTTGAGGAACAACTCTTTACCGGCTGCTTTAATATCGCGGCCATCGTTTGCCTGATTGGCAACATGAGTGCCGTGATTTACCTGATGGTGCTGTTCTGGCGTGACGAGCATGACCTCAATACGTCGGGCACCGCCATGAACGTTATTGCCGTCATGATCTCGTGTGTGGCGTACTGCATCGCTGCGGTGCTGCTCACCATGTCGGTCATTGGTTAGGTGGTCGCGTGCAAAATACCAAGCAAAAGTCGGGCACCAAGCAAAAGTTGACCATCGCGGCCATCTTTGGCGCTATGGGTCCCGGTCTGCTGGCGGCGCTTTCGGGCAATGACGCCGGCGGCATTGCAACGTATTCCAGCGCGGGCGCCAGCTATGGCTACAAGATGCTCTGGATGCTTCCCGTCATGACTGTGCTGCTCATCGTGACGCAGGAGACCGCGGCGCGCTGCGGCTGCGTCACGGGCAAGGGCCTGGCATCGCTCATTCGCGAGCGCTTTGGCGTGCGCAAGAGTGTACTTGCTATGGCGGCGCTGTTGATCGCCAACACGGCTGTGACCATTTCGGAGTTTGCGGGCATCGCCAGCGGCCTTGCTCTGTTTGGCGTGCCGGCGAGCATCTCGGTGCCGTTGGTGGCGCTGCTGGTGTGGATGCTTACCATGTCGGGTAGTTTCCAGCGTATCGAGAAGATTCTGCTGCTGGTGAGCTGCGTGTTCGTGACCTATATCGTCGCTGCATTTATGGCTGGCCCCAACTGGGGTGAGGTCGCGGTCGACCTGGCCGTGCCTAACATTCAAAATGATCCCAGCTACGTGTCGCTCGTGGTCGCAACGATCGGTACCACCATCGCGCCGTGGATGATTTTCTTGGCGCAGAACAACGTGGTCGATAAGAACGCGGGCGAGGACGATATCGTGCTGCAGCGCATCGATACCGTGAGCGGCTCGCTTGCCGCCGATGTCATTGCCGGCTTTATTATCATCACGACCGGTACGGTGTTGTTCCCGGCGGGCATTCAGATTAGCGATGCTGCCGATGCTGCCCGTGCGCTGGAGCCTATTGCGGGTCAGTGGTCCACGGTACTGTTTGCCTCGGGCCTGGTCGCGGCGAGCTTCTTGGCTGCCTGCGTGCTGCCGGGCGTTACGTCGAGCGCTATCTGCGAGGCATTTGGCTGGGAGCGCGGTGCCGACCGCAGCTGGGACGAGGCCCCGGTCTATCGCGGCATCATTACGGCCATCATCGGTATCTCTGCCGTGCTGGTGCTTATGCCCGGCGTCGATCTGTTCCAGATTATGATGACCTCACAGGTCATCAATGGTGTGCTGTTGCCCGTGGTTCTGGTGTTCCAGGTGGTTATCGCAGCCGACCGTCACATTATGGGTGCCAACCGCAACGGTCGCGTGTGGAACGTGCTCACTTGGGCGACTATCGCCGTGATTACGGTGCTGACAGTCGTCATGTTTGTGCTGCAAGCGATGGGCTACAGCGCTTAACGCCCACTTTTGCTTCCGAACAGGCCGCAGCGATGGGCTGCGGCCTGTTTTTTGTCTGCTATAGGATGTTAGTTATATAGCAATGGACAAAAAATGCCAAATATGAGTACTGTTGCTAAGTGAATAGCATTTACATCCTAAAAGATAATGAACATAGCCTTTAGTATGTTCATTAAAATTGGCTCCAATACGCCTTAAACCAGTCAGGTTGGCTGCTTTAGGGGGTTGTAGGGGTCGCTCGGACGTCATTTTGGGTGGTTTTGCCTGCTACTAAAATGGTAACAGTACTCATATTTGCCCTTTTTTGCCCACAGACCTTTGAGGGTGCGGCGAAAAGGGCTTGTTTTGATTGTTTGGGGCAGGCACGAGGCGCGGAAACGATGTCTGGAGCGACGGAGCGGCCTGGAATCCATCCGTAGAGGTCTTCATTGGCTGCGCCAGGAGTGTCCCTAACTGCCGGAGGGGGTGTCTGCCGTGGCAGACACCCCCTCCGGATGTGGGAAGTTTGCGCTGCAGGTTACTTGTCGGTGCCCAGCTTGTGCGGCTTGAGAGCGAGCGCATTGACGAGTGCGTCGGTGGCAGACTTGACGGCTGCCGGCTGCGGATCGTTGACGTGATCCTCGGGATGCACGGGCAGGTCCTTCTTGACGGCATCGTGGATCAAGTTGAGGTACTCAGTCACGCCAGTGGTCGATAGATGCGTGCCATCGCCATCGAACAGGTCGTTGCGGTTGGCACTGTATCCGTACCAGTCGATAACGCGCACGTTCTTGTAGCGCGTGGCGGCGTTGGCGATGGCCTGGTTGGTAGAGCCAACCCACGGCTGCGGGCTGCGCGTGTTCACAAACACCACAATACGCTTATCTCCCGCATCGGCCATGATGGCGTCGATCTGGTCGTCGGTTACCAAGCCGTTGGTGCCCAGGGCAAAGACCACGATCTTGCCGGCAAGGTTCTGCTGGATATAGCCCTCAAATGTCGCGCGCCCCGCATCAAACTGGCGGCCCTTTTCGGCATCGATATGGCTGTGCGGGAACACGCCGTCAAAGGTGTCTACGGCACGCAGCGACACGGAGTCGCCGATCATAAGCAGATCGTAGGAGCCATCGGGGAAGCCGTCGTTGTCCTTGTCGGTGTCGTCGGCCGCCTGCTGGTCGGTGGGCGCGGTGTTCTTGGCTTCCTTGTTCAGAACTTCGGCGCCCTCGCCGCTCAGCGCAGACGTCTCGGGCACAAAGATCAGGCCGCCCAGTGCAACGACCAACACGACAGCGTAGGCTGCGCAGACAGGGATGTGCGTGCGTGCCCAGTTGGCGGGCGTGGTGGTGCCATCGCGGAATTCGGCGACGGTGCGCCCAAAGGCGCCCTTCCTAAACGGAGTCTCGATAAAGCGATATGAGCATTCGGCCACGGCGACCACCAACAACACCTGCAAAATGTACTGCCACCACGGCGTATCGTTGATGTTGGCGACCGGGTTCATGAGGAGCAGCAGCGGATAGTGCCACAGGTAGATGCTGTAGGAGCGCTTGCCAACCCACACGAGCGGCTCGGCGGACAGCGCGCGGGCAACCATTCCCTGGGGCTGCACGCAGGCCGCGATGACCATGAGCGTGAGGATGGAGCATAACAGCGTGCCGCCGCGATACTGGAACGCGGTGTAGCCGTTGGTGAGCGCGACCATGGCGGCAAGGCCAACCAGACCCACGACGCCCAATACATCGATGGATGCGGGCGAGGACCAAAAGCGCACGAGGGCGCTCGGCTGTGCCGGGGCGGTCTCGGCTGATTCGTCGGCCTTCTCGCCAGGCTTGCCCTCGGCGTTCTTGCCGTGCTTGGCAGCGCCAGCCAGGCGATTGAGCCCCAAACGATGGGCGAGACGAACCGGCGCCAGGTCGCGATCGGGGATAAAGGCCATCCAGGCACCCAGCAGCAGCGAGAACACGCGGGTGTCGGTGCCGTAGTACACGCGGCTGGGGTCGGCGGCAGGGTTGTAAAGCACCATCATGGCAAGGGCAGATACCGCGGCAAGGCCTAGAACCACGCGGCGCGTGTTGGGTTTGCTCACATGCATGGATACCATGGCAAACAGCAGCGGCGGCCAAATCAGGTAGAACTGTTCCTCGATGGCAAGCGACCAAAAGTGCGTGAGCGGCGAGGGGTCGCCCAGAGCATTGAAGTACGAGACGTTTTGGGCAATCTGCCACCAGTTGTTAAAGAACAGCAGTGACGGCAGAATGTCGGGGCGCATCTTGGTGAGCATCACGTGGTTGAAGACGGTGCACAGCGCACAGGTCACCACCACGACGGTTATCACGGCGGGGACCAGGCGACGGATGCGGCGGATCCAGAAGCTCTTGAGGTCGATGCGGCCGGTCTTAGCGACTTCGTTGAGTAGCAGGCGTGTGATCAGATAGCCCGAAAGCACAAAGAAGATCGTGACGCCGAGCAGACCGCCCTGCGCCCACGTGAGGTTGAGGTGATAGAGCACCACCGCGACGACGGCAAGCGTGCGCAGGCCGTCAAGGGCAGGGATGTAGCGGGACTTGGGGCGAGCAGGCGTCTGCTCCGCGGCGGGAGTGTTGGCGCGGCCCGCGTTGTTGGCAGAAGCGCGATGGGGGCTCGTGGCGCGTCGCGGCTCGTTGGCACGGCGTTCGCTCTTCACGCGTTCGTGCGGCGCCGGCTCGTTGCCCGTGCGGCGTCGACCGCGCGGGCCCGATTGCGAGAATTGTTCCATAAAACATCATCCAATGACGAGAATAATCAGCACGTATTCATTGTAGCTGCCTGCCCCTGTGAATGCTTGCTGCTGGCGCAAGCTCAAGCGCGCGTCCACATCAAAGTGGACTAAAGTTATAGGGGGTGCGAGAGCGCACAATCGTTGGTCGACGGTGGGCGCAAAGCCTGTAGACGAGGAGGTTTCCATGGCAGATCGCGGCATCGTTGCGGTGTTCGGCAGCATGAACATGGACCTTTCGGTGGCGTGCGAGCGCATACCGCGTGCGGGCGAGACCGTCGGCGGCAGCGGGTTTATCACCAACGCCGGCGGCAAGGGCGCCAATCAGGCCGTAGCTGCCGCGCGTATGGGCGCGTGCACGCACATGATCGGCGCGGTCGGTCGCGACGCGTTCGGCGCGTCGCTCGTGGTGGGGCTCCAAGACGCCGGCGTGGACTGTGACTTTGTAGTGCATCGCGATGACGTGGAGACGGGAACGGCGACCATCATTCGCTGCGAGGGCGACAACCGCATCATACTGTCGCCGGGCGCCAACCACGCGCTTACGGGTGAGGATGTGGCCTGCGCGTTGAGGCGTCTGGTGGCCGATGGGCTCGACGGAGACGACAGCGAGATTGCCCCGGCTGCCGGAAGCGTCTTTATCGCCCAGGGCGAATGTGACCTTGCGGCGACGGCCGAGGCGCTTGTTTGCGCTCACGAGCTGGGGTTCTATACGGTCTTTAATCCAGCGCCTGCCTGCGAGCTGCCTGCGGAGGTCTGGCCTGCGGTCGACCTGGTCTGTCCCAACGAGACCGAGTGCCAAGTGCTGACGGGCATTCTGCCCACGGATGACGCGAGTTGCGTCACCGCGCTCAATGCGCTGCTCGACAAGGGTGCCGGGGCTGCGGTCATCACGCTGGGCGGTGCCGGCTCGGTTACGCTCGGCGATGGCGGTGAGCTGCTGCGCATGCCGGCACTTTCGAGTACGGTAGTCGATACCACGGCCGCCGGCGATACGTTTATCGGCGCGTTGGCGGCGGCTCGCCTAGAGGGCCTGCCGCTCTTTGAGTGCATGGCCGCGGGTGCTCGCGCCTCGGCAGTGACGGTGTCGCGCCTGGGCGCTCAGCAATCGATTCCAACGCGCGCCGAAGTTGAACATTGGTTTGGTTAAACGATAAAGACGGAGAAGCGGAGTAGAACAATGACAACCAAGAAGCTGATCCTTGATCTGGATATGGGTGTGGACGATGCGATGGCGCTGGCCTATGCCATCGCGAGCCCCGAGGTGGAGCTCGTGGGCATCACCACGTGCTTTGGCAACGTGCGCGTCGAGCAATCGGCGCACAACTGCCTTGCGGTGCTCGATCTGCTGGGTCGCCCCGAGGTTCCGGTGTACCTGGGTGCCGACCGTCCTCTGCAGGCGACTGAGCCCTATACGCCGCCGGCGTCCACCGCGCTCATTCACGGCAAGAACGGCATCGGCGGCGCGAGCGTGCCCGCGTCGCCCTACGAGCCGGTGGGGGCGACCTCGGCCGACGGCAACGCTGCGGTCGATTATCTGATCGATGCCGCGCGCACCTATGGTCCCGATCTGGTCTACGTAGCGACTGGCCCGCTCTCCAACCTGGCGCTCGCCCTGGAGCGCGATGCGGCGGCGATGATGTCCATCGGCCGCGTGGTCGTGATGGGCGGCGCCCTTACCGTGCCCGGCAACGTGAGCGCGGGCGCCGAGGCCAATATGGCGAGCGACCCCGAGGCAGCCGACGCGGTGCTGCGCTCGGGCCGTAAGCTCACCATGGTGGGTCTGGACGTGACGCATCGCGTGGTGCTCACACGCCGCGACATTGCCGGCTGGACGGGCTCGGGCACCATGGCGGGCTGCGCATTTGCGAGCATGGTCGAGCACTACATTGGCTCGTACGAGATGAACGCACCCTACCTGGGTGGTTGTGCGCTGCACGATCCGCTGGCCGTTGCCGTGGCGATCGACCCCACGCTCGTAGGTGCGCTCGGCTGCAACCTGCGTGTTGATCTGCTGGGCGAGTACCGCGGTCGCACCATCTGCGATGAGCGCCGCCTGTCCGATCCGGACAAGAGCACGCTTGTGGCACTGACCGTGGATGCTCCGCGCTTCCTGTCCGAGTTCAAGACGCGTATGGCCCGTGTCCTTGGCTAAGTTGTCTTTTTGGGACGGGGCTTTTTTGACTGTTATGATTGGTGCGACCATTCGAACCAGCTAAAAGAGCCCGTCCCAAATTGACTACCGAGAGGATCTGCCATGGAGCGCATTGCGAGCTTTTCCGTTGACCATCTGTTGCTTGAGCCCGGCGTGTATGTGAGCCGCATCGACCGCGATCCGGCGACCGGGGCCGCCGTCACCACCTTTGACCTGCGCCTGACCACGCCCAACAAGGAGCCGGTCATGAACACGGCCGAGTGCCACACCATCGAGCACCTGGGCGCGACGTTCCTTCGCAATAATGCCGAGTGGTCGGGCCGCATTGTCTACTTTGGCCCCATGGGCTGCCGCACGGGCTTTTACCTGGTTGTGTTTGGCGAGGTGACGAGCGAGGAGATCCTGCCGCTCGTGCGTGAGCTGTTCGAGTTTGTCGCCGGCTTTGAGGGCGATGTCCCCGGTGCCGCTCCCGAGGAGTGCGGTAACTACCTGGACCAGAACCTCCCCATGGCCAACTGGCTTGCGCGCCGCTACCTCGACCGCGACCTGGCCGATATCGACGAGAAGCACCTGCACTATCAGCAGGCGTAAGGGCTTTATCGCCCAAAACGCGCGCATTGGGCGCCTTCGCTTATGCGGGGGTGCCTTTTTGCTGAGTGGTCGGGACGAGTGTTTAAAATCGCTTATGTTTGTTCTAGAATGTTCATACTGTCACATAAACGAACAGGAGCGAACATGCATATCTACTCTGTCAACGATCCCGAGTTCAAGTCCTATGGCAACGTTTGGGATAACGTTCCGTCCGAGCTTACGTCGCCCGTGCTCGAGGCGCTCTCTGCCACGCCCATTCCCGAGGGCAGCAAGTACGTTGCAAGTGCGCCGGAGCTCGAGGACGTCAAGGATGCCGACAAGCTTGGCTTTCTCATGTTTGGTGGCCGTCCCTTCCAGCTCGGCTGGTGCAACGGCCACAATACACGACTCAACTGCCTGGAGTATCACCGCGCGAGCGAATTCAACTTGGGCGCTCGCGACTTTATCCTGCTCGTGGCGCATCGCTGGGAGATCGAGGACGGCAAGCTCGACACCGCGTGCGTCAAGGCGTTTCGCGTGCCGGCGGGTACGGTCGTCGAAGTCTTCAACACCACGCTCCACTACACGCCGTGCATGGTCGACGACGGTGGCTTCCAGGTGATGGTGGCGCTGCCCGCCGGCACCAACGGCCCGCGCCCCGAGGCCGCGGCCGACATGCCTGCGGCCGGCGACAGCTACTGCTACTGGAAGGCCGACAAGTGGGTCCTCTGCCATGCTGACAGCCCCAAGGCAGCCGAAGGCGGCTACGTAGGTCTCATCGGCAAGAACCTCGACATCGCCGTGGACTAGCACATCGCCCCAAACCACCACAAAGGTGCCTGTCCCCTTTGCGGTGGTTTGGGGCGGGCGGATATCGGGAAGTGCCAGACGGGGGGAGGCTGCCGGGCGCCTTGCCGTCTGCGGATTTTGGGACATGCGGCCCGCTTTTTCGACCCATCTGTCGGTACACTAAAAGCACTATGGGTACCCGCGAGCGACATATCGGCCACGCGGCCGCCCGATCCGCACCCGTGGCGGATCCCAGGGGCGGCAGGCTCTTCGCCATGCCGCGATTCCTTGTTGGCATAACACATCAGGCGTACCGTCACCGCGTCTTCGCTATCGCCGGCGCCATCACTGCACTGTTCCTCATGCTTTTGGCAGTCTTGCCGGCGCTGTTCGCCTTCGACCCCAAACTTTCTAACGCCGTGCCCGCCTATAGCGAGGTGTCCGAAGAGGTCGTGGATGCGCTCATCCATTCGAGCTCTCTCCCGCTGCTTGTCGCCGCAATTGCATTTTCGATCTGGGGCGTATCGGTCTATCTGCGCTGTTTGGACTATGTGTTGCGCCGCCGCCTTGTTGCCGTCGCCACCATTTGCGCCCTGTGGATGATCGAAGTCATTCTCAAGTACAAGTCGTTCACGCCGTTCTATGCCACCGTGCTGTGGTACCTGTACTACGTGCCCATGACGCTTATTCCGCTGCTCTACCAGTTGTGTGGTCTGCGCCTTGCGGGCCTGGAGCAACACCGCCCGGGTCGCCGCTACTGCGCTGCGCTGTGGATTGTGGCTATCCTGCTTATCGGATTTGTGCTCACCAACGATTTTCACCAGCAGGTCTTCCACTTTGACCGTACAAGCGACACCTGGAGCAACGATTACACGTACGGCTGGGGTTATTTCGCCGTCCTCGTGTGGACAGCCTTTAACTTTGTGGCCTTTTTTATCCTGGTGGGCCGGTCCTCGTCCTTTCGCATCCAACGTTTCTCGGGCACGGCGGCGCTCGTGCTGCTGGGCGGCGCGTTCTTTGCCATCTCATATGCGTTGCGCGTGCCCTGGGCATGGAGGCTCAACTTCTCGCTCATCTATTGCGTCTTGTGCGTGGTGGCGATGGAAATCTGTCTCGATTGCGGTGTCATTCCGTCATATCACGACATCGCCGGCATCTTCGACACCTTGCCGCTTGACCTCAAAGTTCTAACGCGCGACCTGCAGGAAGTCTATGCCACGCCGGTGTCGAAGCCAATGCCGGCGGGCGTGTGCGAGGAGTTGCGGGCCCAGGCGCACAGCCGCGCCCATGCCTTTGCCGTGGCGTCCGATCCCGATGTGATGTACCGTGCCTTTCCACTGCTGGGCGGATCGGCCCTGCTTGCCCAAGACGTGTCGGATCTCAACGAGCTTAACCGTGAACTGGCACATCGTCGTATGGAGCTGCAGCGTCAAAATGAGCTGCTCGCCGCCGACTACGACCTTAAGACGCACCTGGCAGACCAAGAGGCCGAGACTTTGCTGGTCCAAGACGTGGACCAGGCGCTTGCCCGCGCGCTCGAAGGGATGTACGACCTGCTGAGCTCGCTGCCGCCGTTGACCGATGAATCGTCTTCGCACGAGCGTTACCGCATGCTGCAGCGCGCCAAGATGCTCGTCGCCTATTGCAAGCGCAAGGGGTCGCTCACGTTGGCACAGCACGGGGAGAGCGGTTTTGATCGCGACCGCATTCAGCTCATTGCCAACGAGCTCGCAAGCGACCTGCGCACCATCGATATCGATTGCGCCTCGATTATCGCCATACGGCGCCCGTTGCACGCCAGTACGGTAAGCGCCCTGTACGACTGCGTGTATGACTTTGCGTTTTTTGCCTACACCACCGACCATCCGGCGCTTATGTATCACTTGGGCGACCATGACCGATGCAGTGTCGAGCTACGCGCCACGCTTTTTTCCAACGATGATGCAGATCTTTCGCAGACGCCCGCTGCGCAAGAGCTCGATAGCGCTCTGCAAGGGCGCAACGTGGCATACCGCCTTGAGGGCGAGCCCGGCCAGCTGCGCATGATCGTCTTGATGCCGAGGGCGGGTGAGTGACGATGCAGATTTCGCTCATTCTTCCCCAAATCGTTGCGCTCGATGTTGTCTTCGCCCTGGCTGCGTGTCTGCAGACGATCCACGTCCCGCTCATCGCATCGCGCCGCTCGTCCTATAACCGTAAGGTGATTTGTGCCTACGAGGCGAGCCTTGTGCTTCACCTAGTTATTTCGGCGCTCATCTTGTTCGCGTCGTCTGGCTCATATCTGGTGGCGCCGCTTGACGTTTGCGCCAGGGCAATGGGCGGAGCGTTGTGGCTCAATGCCGTGATCTTTGCCTACGGCGTGGTGCTTATGGTGCGCTATCGTCGCCCCGTCATGCTGGTCGAGCTGCTGCTTGTTGTCACCGTTACACCGCCGGTGGTTTTTGCCATGGGCTCGGCGTGGACCGTTGTCCTTATCGCAGAGGGAGCGTTCTTCCTGTTCCGTTCCATCGCGGCGCTCTTGATGGATGTCCGCAACCGCCAGGAGGATATCACCATGTTCTCGACGATCGAGACCATCAACGTGATTCCCGTGGGCATCCTGTATCTGGACCCGAGGGGCCGTCCGCTGCTCATGAACCGCTGCATGCGCAAAAACCTGGTGGAGCTTCATATGCCCACCGACCTAGGCGATATGAGCGGTACATGGAACGACCTGCGCAAACTCAGCATGCAAATGCCCGAAAGCAGCAGGAACCGTGTGCGGATTAATCTGGACCGCTTTGGTGAGGCGCGCGTTGTGGTCGAGGTTTCTCCCGCCGAGATTCGCTTGTTCGCGCACGATGACGTTATGGTTTCGGGCCGCCTCTTTGAGCGCATTATCGGCCTGGATGTAACAGAGTATGCGCATGCTCATGATCGCCTAGCGCAAGCCAACCACCTGCTTGAGCTTGCGGGCCAAGAGCTCCAAGTCCAGATCGAAGAAGTCAAAAAAGTTGCTGACAATGCGGCCTATCTGCGTATGCGCGCTCGCGTGCACGACGTGATCGGGCAGCGCCTGTCCATCCTCCATCGTTATCTGGAGGAGGGGCGCCTGGATGACGAGTCGCTCGAGCAGATCGACCCGCTGCTGCGCTCAATTGCCGCCGATTTGCGCAGTGGCGGTGCCAGCGAGCCTGCAGAGCAGCTGGGTGATATCGTCCATGCTTTTGGCCTGGTGAGTGTGCAGATCGATGTTGAGGGTGCGCTGCCTGAGGACGCGCGTGTCGCCGTCGCATTTTTGCAGATTATCCGTGAGGCCTCGACCAATGCCACCAAGCATGCACAGGCCCATCGGGTCCATGTGCGCCTGTGGCGGGAGACGTCGGAAGACAGCGCTGTTGCGCGGATGACCGTTTCTAACGACGGCGCGCCTGCACCCGTATCGTATCGCGAGGGAACGGGTATCCCAGGTATGAGGCATGTCGCGCAAGATCTGGGCGGCTGCCTGGAAATCCATGCCGCCCCGCCCTTTACGCTTGCGGTGTCCATCCCGCTCAACGCCAGCGCCACAGCTCAAAGGAGAAGCTCATGATTCGCGTCCTTATAGTCGAAGACCAGGCCATCCTGCGCGAGAGCCTGGCGCGTTCCGTTGGCGACCAGCCCGATATGACCGTTGTTTCCGCCATTGCCGATGCCTCCGAGGCCTTGGGTGTCGCGCTCAAGGAGCGCCCGGACATGATACTGATGGACGTGTGCACCGAGCATGATTCCAACGGCATCGTGGCGGCGGCGCGCATCAAGGAGCAGCTGCCCGAGTGTCGCATCATTATCATGACCGGCATGCCCGAGATCACCTTTGTCGATCAGGCCCGTGAGGCGGGCGTCGATAGCTTTGTGTACAAGAACGTCGGTATCGACGAGCTGTTCGCCGTGATGCGCTCCACGCTGGCGGGCTATTGCACGTTTCCCAAGCCGCCCGAGAGTATTTTTTCGGGTACGGCGGCACTCGACGATGTTGAGCTATCGATTTTGCGCCTTGCCTGCGAGGGCAAGAGCCGTCGCGAGATCGCGGCCGAGCTGTTTATGAGTGAGGGCACCATCAAGCGTCGCATCTCGGAGATCCTCAACAAGACCGGCTACGACAACATCATGCGCTTGGCCGTGCGCGCAGTAACGGAGGGCAGCATCGTTCCCAATATGGAGCGCTAGCGCTCGTTACGCATCGGCACAAAAACGGCGGGGCCGCAGGATCAACTCC